>ERZ1023396.21-NODE-21-length-111292-cov-5.968356_pt1 | contig 111292 bp, 117 predicted proteins | sample MGYA00380504_ERZ1023396 | MGnify/ENA primary metagenome ERZ1023396 (study PRJEB33173, sample SAMEA4830410) | metagenome | study: EMG produced TPA metagenomics assembly of the PRJEB25223 data set...
TTAAAGCAAAAATTGAAGCGTTACATAGTGATAGTCCAAGAATAGCTTTTGACGAATGTGTCTCAATTATAAGACACTCTGACAGTATTAAAGTGGCTCAAAACATTAGTGATCAATACTTAAATAAAGCACTAACACTTATTGAGTCCTTACAAAATAAAGAAGCTAAAAGTTTATTTAAAAAATTGATACAAAAAATGAGTAAAAGAAGTATGTAAGTTATGTAAAAACATTGAAAGCGCTTTTACATCCTGTTATTATAGTGTTATGCTGATTATATATCGTATAACATAATTCATGCGGTTAATTTAACAATTATTCAGCGTGATACATAACACAGGGGGATTTACGCACAATGGAAAGAACATTCTTAATGATTAAACCGGACGCGGTACAACGTAATTTAATTGGTGAGATTATTACTCGCCTTGAAAATAAAGGACTTAAATTAGTAGGGGCTAAGTTAATGTCAGTACCAAAATCTTTAGCCGAAACACATTACTCTGAACATGTTGATAAACCATTTTATGGGAGTTTAGTATCGTTTATTACATCTGCGCCAGTATTTGCGATGGTTGTTGAAGGTGAAGATGTTGTAAGTGTATCACGACATATCATTGGTACTACAAACCCAACTGAAGCGGCACCTGGAACAATTAGAGGAGATTTAGGCTTAACAGTAGGTAGAAATATTATCCATGGTTCTGACTCAGTTGAGTCTGCTAAAAGAGAAATTAGTTTATGGTTCAATGAAGACGAGTTGACAGATTATCAACAAACACGTGAACCGTGGATTTATGAATAATATAAATAATTAGTATAAAGGCAGGAATACAATTCAGTATTCTCGCCTTTATTTTTTATGCCTAAAACAGTAATATCATATCCGTTTTATAGCTTTCAATGTTACACTGGAACTAAAATAATCATATCGAGCTAATTATTTATTAAATTTTCTGTTAATATGATTATCTGAATATGGTAAGATAGAAAACATATCATTAATTTAAAGTATTAAAGAACGGAGTGTGCATATATGAGATATTTAACATCAGGCGAATCACATGGCCCACAATTAACGGTGATTATTGAAGGAGTACCTGCTAATTTAACAATTAATGTTGAAGATATAAACGAACAAATGTTTAAACGCCAAGGTGGTTATGGTAGAGGACGTAGAATGCAAATTGAAAAAGATACGGTTGAAATCGTTTCTGGTGTTCGTAATGGTTATACATTAGGGAGCCCTATCACTCTAATCGTCAAAAACGACGATTTTACACATTGGAAAAATATCATGGGTGCAGATCCAATAAGCGAAGAACAGCAAGAAAATATGAAACGTGTTATCACTAAACCTCGTCCGGGGCACGCTGATTTAGTAGGAGGTATGAAGTATAACCACCGCGATTTACGTAATGTGTTAGAACGTTCTTCTGCACGAGAAACTGCAGCACGAGTAGCTGTAGGTGCAGTTTCTAAAATTCTTTTAAAACAATTAAATATTGATTTCTATAGTCGTGTAGTTGAAATTGGTGGCGTTAAAGACCAAGGTCTTTATGACTTAGAAACAATTAAATCTAACGTTGATAAAAATGATGTACGTGTAATCGATGAAAGTATTGCTCAGTCTATGAGAGATAAAATTGATGAAGCGAAAAAAGCAGGAGATACCTTAGGTGGTGTAGTACAAGATATTGTAGATGGATTACCTGTTGGTATTGGAAGCTATGTACACTATGATCGTAAATTAGATGGCAAAATTGCCCAAGGCGTCGTGAGTATCAATGCATTTAAAGGTGTAAGTTTTGGCGAAGGTTTTGATGCTGCTGAAAAACCAGGCAGTCAAATTCAAGATGAGATATTATATGATGAAACAAATGGATACCACAGAGGCTCTAATCATTTAGGTGGATTAGAAGGGGGCATGTCTAACGGAATGCCTATTATCGTTAACGGTGTAATGAAACCTATTCCTACGTTATACAAACCTTTAAACTCAGTAGATATTAATACTAAAGAGTCTTTCAAAGCTTCTATCGAACGTTCAGACAGTTCAGCTGTACCAGCAGCAAGTGTAGTGGTTGAAAATGTTGTTGCTTTTGAAGTTGCAAAAGCACTATTAGAGGAATTCCAATCTAATCACATTGAGCAATTACAAGCACAAGTTGAAGAACGTCGCGCTTTAAATATCGAATATTAATCACCAAATATTTAACACGCAATTTAATTTTCAAATATCGATTTATAAGATAGGTGAGACTATGAAATTAGAAACAACATATCAATCCAATAATTATCCAATAATTGTTGAGCATAATGCTATACAGCAATTACATCCATTTGTGCAATCCTACAAAGATATTGTGCTCGTAGTTGATGCTAAAGTAGAAGAACAATGGGGCGAGACTTTGGATTTCATTACCTCTGAATATGACGCGCACAAACTTGTTATACCTTCAGGGGAAGCTACGAAAACATTAGCATATTATAATGAAATAATAGAGGAATTACTAAGTAAAAATCTAACACGTAATACTTGTTTACTTGCAGTAGGTGGTGGTGCAACAGGTGATTTCACAGGTTTTCTAGCTGCTACATTATTGCGTGGCGTGGATTTCATACAAATCCCAACTACAATTCTAGCGCATGATTCAAGTGTCGGTGGAAAAGTAGGAATTAATTCTAAACATGGTAAAAATTTAATAGGTGCTTTCTACAGACCTAAAGCTGTTATCTATGACTTAAACTTTTTATCAACATTACCGTATAGTGAAATTATTAGTGGTTATGCTGAAGTTTATAAACATGCGCTTTTAAATGATAGTCATGCTGTCCAAACTATAGAACAGCAGTACAACTCAAGACAACGTTTAAGTGACTTAGTAGATATCGAAACTTATATTTACAATGGAATTAATACAAAATTAAATATCATTATTCAAGATGAGAAAGAAAATAATGTCCGTAAACATTTAAATTTAGGTCATACTTTTGGTCATGCAGTAGAATATAAATTCAAAATTCCACACGGTCACGCTATTATGATTGGCTTAATATATCAATTTATAGTATCTAATATTAATTTGAATACAACTTTTGATATTCAACGGTTTATTAATTATCTTCATATTTTAGATTATCCTTTAACATTAATAAGTGACTTTGATTTTGACTCACTATATCAATTGATGTTAAGTGATAAAAAAAATGACGATGCCGGAGTACAAATGGTTTTATTACAAAACTATGGACAACCAATTGTTCAACACGTAGACAAAACCGTTCTCAAACAAGCATTTCACGAATTACAAACATATTTTAAAAAGTAGGTGACCCATTTGAGTAATAAAGAAATAATTGATGTCAATGGCCCTTTAATAGGCGAAATTGAAGTGCCAGGTGACAAATCCATGACACATCGCGGTATCATCTTAGGTTCTCTAGCAAGTGGAACTTCACGCATCTATAAACCTTTATTGGGTGAAGACTGCTTACGAACAGTTGAAATATTCCGTCGCTTAGGTGTTGATATTACTGTTAGTGCAGAAGTCATAACGATAAATTCTCCAGGTTATAAACATTTTGTCACACCACACCAAGTCTTATATACAGGTAATTCTGGAACAACGACAAGATTGGTGGCAGGTTTGTTGTGTGGATTAGGTATAGAAACTGTAATTTCAGGTGACACATCTATAGGTAAGAGACCAATGGATCGTATCATGAAACCATTAAAAATGATGGGAGCAAATATTTCAGGTATTAACGATAATTACACGCCTTTAATTATCAAGCCTGCAACAATAACTGGTATTGATTTCCAAATGGAAGTAGCAAGTGCTCAAGTAAAAAGTGCTATTTTATTTGCAAGTTTGTTTGCAGACAGTGAAACAACGATAAATGAAATCGATATTTCACGTAACCATACCGAAACAATGTTCCGCCATTTTGGAATTCCTATTGACTCACAAGGGACTACAATCAATATCAAACCTCATGCTATTGATCATATACAGCCTGCAGATTTCCATGTACCAGGAGATATTTCTTCAGCAGCTTACTTTATAGTTGCAGGATTAATTACCCCAGGCAGTGATATTACAATTCATAATGTTGGCATAAACGATACTCGTTCAGGTATCATTGATATCGTACAAAAAATGGAAGGCAACATTACTTTGTTTAACAAAACTGATGGGGCAGAACCAACTGCATCAATTCGAGTACAATATACACCTAACTTGAAAGGTGTGCATATCGAAGGTGATTTAGTACCTAAAGCTATTGATGAAATGCCAATCATTGCTTTATTATGTACACAAGCTAACAGTTCAAGTGTGATTAAAGATGCCGAAGAGTTAAAAGTCAAAGAAACCAATCGTATCGACACAACAGCAAATATGTTAAACTTGTTAGGTTTCATGTTACAACCTACAAATGATGGTATGATTATACATCCATCTCAGTTAGAACAAACAGCAACAGTCGATAGTTTTACCGATCACCGAATAGGTATGATGTTGGCTATTGCGTCATTACTTACAACTGAAACATTGCCAATAAATCAATTTGATGCAGTTAATGTTTCTTTCCCAGGATTCTTGCCGAAGTTAAAACAATTAGAAAACGAGGGATAATTAAGATGCAAGATATCTATAAGCTTATTGATGATATCAACTTACAAAAATTAGACAATTTAGAAACACGTGTGAATGATGCACTGAGTTCACCAAATGACGATGCATTATTCATCTTAGGCGAAACTTTATTCAATTTTGGTTTAACACCACAAGCCGTTGAAGTCTTTCGTACTTTGTATCATAAATACCCTGATGAAAGTGAATTACTAATTTATTTAATTGATTGTTTAATCGCAGAAAACCAAACTGACGAAGCGCTTGAATATTTAAGTGAAGTAGGTGTATCTACTGAACGCTTAATGTTAGAAGCGGATTTATATCAACAACTAAACATGTTAGAGGTTGCGATAGATAAACTAACAGAAGCGATTGATTTAGAGCCTAATGATCCTATTATCCATTTTGCTTTAGCAGAACTTCTTTATTTTGATGGCCAATACTTACGTGCTACAGCAGAATATGAAACAGTTCTTGAAACTGGTGAATACGAAATTAATGGTGTTAATTTATTTTCACGCTTAGCTGACTGTAGTTTACAAAGTGGAAACTACAGCGACGCCATCAAAATGTTTGATGAAATGAATGAAGACGAAATGAATTCTGAAGACTTCTTTAAAAAAGCGATTGCTTATGAAAAAAATGATTTAACTCAAGAAGCTATAAAATTGGTACAATCATTACTTTCTAAAGACCCTGATTATTTACAAGGCTACTTTTACTTACAACAATTATATGAACAAGAAAAAAATTATCCAGATGCCATTGAAATTGGTAAAGAAGGGTTACGATTAAGTCAATTTTATAAAGAACTGATGGTTTCAACAGGTACAATTGCGCTTGAACACGGAGATGCAAATGAAGGCGTTGAATTATTACTACAAGCATTAGATGTAGATAATGCCTACCAAGAACCATTGTTAATTTTAAGCGACTTATATCGCAACGAAGAAGATTACGAATCCCTTATTGGGTTGATACAATACGTCGATGAGGAAGATATGGACCCAGTATTTATGTGGCATCTTGCACATGCGTTAGGTAAAGAAGAACGAGATAAAGAAGCTCAACATTTCTTTGCATTAGCATATCCAACTTTAAAAACACAAGTAGACTTTTTAAGTGACTATTATTTTTATTTAATTGAAATCGGCGATATAACTACTGCGAAACAATTACTATTACAGTTAGTTGAATTAGAGCCAAGTAATGATACGTGGCAGGATGAATTAGACAGAATTCAATAAATGAGGTGATTAAAATGACAGACAATTTAAATCAATTGAAAATAGACTTTATTGAATATTTACTATTTCAATATGAGTTTAAATCAAGAATCAGTGTCTGGACTTTAAATTATCTTAAAAGATCTTTACAACAAGCAGAACGTATTCATTTTGTAGATTCAATCGTAAACAACCACGTTACATTAACACTAGCTACCATTCAATCTAATTCAAACGCCATTACATTACAAACGAATACCCAATTGTACAAAAATAGCAATGAAATTTTTAATTTCATTGCTAATTCTTCGTTTGCAATTGATATTAAAATAGATTTTGGTACGCAATTACGTAGAGAACGTCGTTTAGATGAATTACTGGTAGCGCAATTATTACAATCTCCATACTACATTACCTATTTCAATGATATATATACAATTCCTTTATCAAAGCATAAAGAAAATACGATTATAGCCAATTTGCAAGAAAATATTGATTTAAGTTTGCAAATGAATGATAAAGATCTTTTTTACCAACTAACTCAAATTTTAAATATTTTCAAACATAGAAATCATAATTCAACAATGAGGGATTGATAAGATGCCAATTAATTCACTATTAAATTTAATTACTTACAATAAAAAAATGCTATGGTTAATATTGCTATGTAACATATTAGGTACTTTGTATGGATATATATGGTACGGGGGACAACTAAGTGTAACTGATTGGCAATATAAAATATTTGTTCCTGATAGTCCTACCGCTTCACTTTTTCTTTGTATAGTATTGATTGCTTATTTATTTGATAAAAATCTACCTATTATTGAAGCATTAGCCTTTGTCACACTTATCAAATATGGTATTTGGGCTGTTATAATGAATATCATTATGTTTATTCAATACGATAATATAACTATAGTCGGATGTATGTTAATAATGTCTCATGGTATTATGGCATTAGAAGCTTTCTTATTTTATCGCCGTTTTAAAATTACACTAGTCGGTTTTATTGTTGCTATGATTTGGGCGTTTCACAATGATATTATTGACTATGTCTTTATGCAGTATCCATATTATGATTTTATTGAGTCTCATTTAGCAAGTGTAGCCTATCTTGCTTTTTGGTTATCGGTAATTCCATTACTATTGTATTTGATACGCTTGAAGCAATGTAAAACATTTGACCATTCTTAACGTTCACAGTAAAATGATAAACAAAGGAGTGAATTTTCTTGTCTTTTATTTATATGATAATATATTTTGTTATTTTGATGGTGTTACCACTTTGGGCACAGCATAAAGTAAAATCAAATTATGAAAAATATTCACAAGTAAGATCTACAAGTGGTAAAACTGGTCAGGAAGTTGCATTAGAAATATTACATGCGAACGGTATTTACGATGTTGATGTAGTAGAAGGACAAGGCTTTTTAACTGATCATTATGATCCACGTAAAAAAGTCGTCGTGCTTTCACCAGCTAACTTCAGCAGACCTTCAGTTGCAGGAACTGCAATTGCAGCCCATGAAATTGGACATGCAATCCAGCACGCGCAAGGCTATTTCTTCTTAAGATTTAGAACTGCTTTAGTGCCACTTGCTAATATTGGGAGTTCTATAGGGTATTTAGCTGTTTTTGCAGGTATTATTTTGACAAGTCTGCAAAGTACCTTAGGTTCAACAGCATTATGGATAGGTATTGCATTAATGTCATTCGCAGTTCTCTTTTCTATTATTACGTTACCAGTTGAGTTTAACGCTAGTAAACGAGCTATGCAGCAAATTCAACAATTAGATGTTGTAAATGAAAAAGAATATAAGCATGCCAAAAAAGTATTAACAGCTGCTGCTATGACTTACGTAGCATCTACTGCTGTTGCATTAGCAGAACTTGCTAGATTTATTTTAATTGCACGTTCAAGCGACTAATAATAATATTAAACACCTTTTCGTCAAGAAAAGGTGTTTTCTTATGTCCAATTTTCTTTCTTACTATATAGTTACTAATTACAATAAAGAACATTGCAACATTAATGCATGGCTGTATATTTTAGTCTATACTATATAAGAAATGATTTAAAAGGAGCGATTAATATGAAAACTATGAACACGATGCAACAAGAAGTCGATACCTATATAAGTCAATTTAAAACAGGATATTTTTCTCCATTAGCCAATTTAGCTCGTTTAACTGAAGAAGTAGGAGAATTATCTCGTGAAATTAATCATCTATACGGAGAAAAGAAAAAGAAAGATAGTGAAGCAGATAATACAATTAAAGCAGAATTAGGTGACAACCTATTCGTATTGCTATGTATTGCTAATTCATTAGATATAGATATGACTGAAAGTTTTAATGAAACATTAGATAAATATAATGGTCGAGATAAAAATAGATTTGAATAATAGAAAGGGTGAATCATCCTAATGAAAATTGGAATTACATGTTATCCATCAATGGGAGGCTCAGGCATCATTGCTACAGAACTTGGTATTATGTTAGCTGAACGTGGTCACGATATCCATTTTATTACTTCAAATATACCATTTCGAATACGTAAACCATTACCAAACATTACATTTCATCAAGTAGAAGTTAATCAATATGCCGTTTTTCAATATGCACCCTATGATATTACTTTAAGTACGAAAATAGCAGAAGTCATTAATGAATATGATTTAGACATTTTACATATGCATTATGCAGTACCGCATGCTGTATGTGGTATCTTAGCAAAACAAATGTCAGGTAAAGATATTAAAATAATGACTACACTGCACGGTACTGATATTACGGTACTTGGCTATGATCATACGTTAAAAAATGCAATCAAGTTTGGTATAGAAGGTAGTGACCTAGTAACGAGTGTGAGTCAATCTTTAGCCAAACAAACTCAAGATATTATTAATACTAATAAACCCATTGTGCCAATCTATAACTTTGTACGTGAACAGGAGTTTCCTACAAAAAGAGATAATCAACTGAAATCCGCTTATGGTATTGCAGATCATGAAAAAGTTATTATTCATGTGTCAAATTTCAGAGCAGTCAAACGGATAGATACTATTATAGAAACGTTCACCAAAATTCATGCTCAACTACCATCAAAATTACTTTTATTAGGCGATGGGCCTGAATTAATGGATATGAAGCAAAAAGCAAAAAGTTTAGGCGTTGAAGATCATGTGCTCTTCTTAGGAAAACAAGATTGGGTCAGTGAATTTTACCAAATGTCGGATTTAGTATTATTGCTCAGTGAGAAAGAAAGTTTCGGTTTAACACTATTAGAAGCAATGAAATCCGGAGTTGTACCAATTGGCTCCAATGCTGGTGGTATAAAAGAAGTCATAAAACATGATGAAACTGGTTTTATTGTAGATGTTGGAGATAGTGATACAGCAAGTGAATACGCCTTGCAATTACTAACAGATCAAAACTTATACAATAAGATGCAAACTGCCATGTTAGCAGATATTGACGCTCGTTTTGCATCCAATTTAATTACAGATCAATATGAAAGCTACTACAAAAAAATGTTAGAGGGAAATCATGAGTAACTTATTATTTGAACAAGCCAAACCCATTCTTCAACATATTAAATCTCAAGGCTACGAAGCTTATTTTGTAGGTGGATCCGTGCGTGATTATTTAATGAACAAAGATATCCATGATATAGATATTACTACAAGTGCGACGCCTGATGAGATCGAATCTATTTTTAGTAAAACTATTCCTATAGGTAAAGCACATGGCACAATTAATGTATTGTATCAGGATGAAGCCTATGAAATAACGACGTTTCGTACTGAAGGTGACTATGATGATCATCGTCGTCCTAATGATGTTGCCTTTGTTCGTGATTTATATGAAGATGTTAAACGTAGAGACTTTACTATGAATGCAATAGCTATGGATGAAAATTATCATGTTATTGATTATTTTCATGGGCAGCAAGATATTGCAGAGCGTATTATTACAACGGTAGGTGAAGCGAGCGAGCGTTTTGAAGAAGATGCTTTACGTATTATTAGAGGATTACGTTTTCAAGCACAGTTAGCATTTCATATTGAAACAAACACATATCGAGCGATGCAACAGCAAATGAGTCACATTTCCTTTTTATCTATTGAACGTATTGTAGTAGAATTAAAAAAACTTGTGCAAGGTCAACACGTTTCAGTAAGCTTTAAAAATATGAAACAACTAAAGGCTTTTACGTATATTCCATTTTTCCAACAATCAAATATGGACTCTATTACAATAACAGAGCCTATATCTTTTAACTTATTTATCGCGATAATCCAAGTTAAACAATCTACAGAACTGTCGTTAGCACAATTAAAAATTAGTAATCAAGAAAAACATACGATTCACGCTCTTAGCCAGTTAATGTCAGAAATAGGTGAATTACAAAGTAAAGCTACATTAAAACGTATCGTCTATGATTATGACATGAAATTATTATTAGAATTAGTAACACATAGAACACTACTTGAAGCGAATCAAATTAAGTTACCTTCGCCACTTATATTTAATAAAGCCACATTAGCTGAAACTGCTAAACAATTGCCAATTGATACACGTAAAGCACTTGCAGTTACTGGCAAAGATCTATTAGCACATTTACAACAACCTAGTGGTCCATGGATGAAAGATATATTAAGAAAGATAGAACTCGCTGTGATACAAGGTGAAGTGAGTAATTGCAAAACTGAAATTTTAGAATGGGTGGATAATAATGTCTAAATATAGCAAAGATGTGATACAAATTTTATATCAACATCACTTAGATTATGTTTCAGGTCAATACATTGCCGAACAATTAAAAATTTCACGTACTTCAGTGAAAAAAATAATGGATCAATTGAAAACTGAAGGTTGTGAAATTGAATCTGTAAACCATAAAGGTCATCGCTTAATAAATCTACCAGACAAATGGTATAGTGGACTTGTATTACCAATTATCGAAGCACAGCAACTATTTGATCATGTAGCGGTTTATGATTCCTTACCTTCAACACAATTAGAAGCGAAACAACAATTAGTAGGGAATAAAGATACCTTTTTAATACTCAGTGATGAGCAAACACAAGGGACAGGTAGGTTTAATCGGCCATGGAATTCTGCAAAACATAAAGGTTTATGGATGTCTGTCGTTTTGAGACCAAATGTCCCGTTTAGTATGATAACTACATTTAATTTGTTTATCGCTTTAGGCATACGTGATGCGATTCAACAATTTAGCAATGAAAAGGTATCAGTGAAGTGGCCCAATGATATTTATATTAAAGACAAAAAAGTATGTGGCTTTTTGACCGAAATGGTAGCGAATAGTGATGGTATTGAAGCGGTTATTTGTGGTATTGGCATCAACATGCACCATGACCACAACGATTTCACTGGTGAGTTAGCAGACAAAGCTACCAGTATCGGTATGCACACAAATGAACAACTTAATCGCTATTACTTTTTACAATCACTAATTAAAAATATAGAATATCGCTACAATCAATTTATTAATAATTCTTTTGACACTATTCGTGATGAGTATATTGCTGCATCGAATATTTGGCATAAACGTTTACGTTTTACAGAAAATAAAGAACAGTTTTATGGTGAAGTAATAGATATTGATAATAATGGCTTTTTACTAGTAACAGATGAAAACAATCAAACGAGAAAATTAATGAGCGCAGACATTGACTTTTAATATCTAAGAAAGGAGGATAACACTATGACTCAACCATGTTATGCAGTTGTGGATTTAGAAACAACAGGTAACCAATTAGATTTTGATGAAATTATACAAATAGGTATTACTTTTGTTCGTGAAAATAAAATAATTGGTACGTATCACTCTATGATAAAAACAGATTTAGATATTCCTCCATTCATTCAGGCACTTACTTCTATTGAAGAAGATATGCTAAGTCAGGCACCTTATTTTCATCAAATCGCACATGATATATACAACCAATTAAAAGATTGTATTTTTGTAGCACATAATGTTGCGTTTGATTTAAACTTTATCAAAAAATCATTCAAATCATGTGGTATAAAATTCAAACCTCGTAAAGTTATGGATACACTAGAGTTATTTAAAGTAGCTTTTCCGACAGATAAAAGCTACCAGCTAAGTGAACTTGCAGAAGCACATAATATACCTTTAAATAATGCGCATCGCGCAGATGAAGACGCTACAACAACAGCTAAATTAATGATTGTAGCATTTAAAAAGTTTGAGCAATTACCATTAGATACTTTAAAGCAATTATATTACTTAAGTAAAAATCTAAAGTACGATTTATTTGATATCTTATTTGAAATGGTCAGACTACATAATCAAACAGAAATTCCTAAAGACTTTGAACGTTTTGAACAAATCATTTATAAAAAGCAAAAAGACTTTAAAGCACCATCGTTGAATTATTCTGGCACATTAAAAACGTTGTATTCTGACATTACTGCTAAATTAAACTTAACTTATAGACCGCAACAACTTTATTTAGCTGAAATAATTTTGGAACAATTAATGCAAAGTGAAAAGGCAATGATTGAAGCACCTTTAGGTAGTGGTAAATCTATAGCATACTTACTCGCTGCACTAATGTACAATATTGAAACAGGAAAACACGTTATGATTTCCACTAACACCAAACTGTTACAAAACCAATTATTAGAAAAAGATATACCTATGTTAAAGCGTGCTTTAAATTATAAAATCAATGCTACATTAATTAAAAGTAAACGCGACTATATTTCACTAGGTCTAATTAGTCAAATTTTAAAAGACGAGTCTAATAATTATGAAGTCAACATCTTGAAGATGCAATTACTTATCTGGGTGACAACTACAAATACAGGTGATATACAAGAGTTGAACTTAAAAGGCGGACAAAAGATGTACTTTGAACAAAAGTTAGAAACTTATGTTCCAGTACGAGGAGATGTGCATTATTACAACTTTATAAAACGTAATGCACACAATATTCAAATTGGTATTACCAATCACGCACATCTTATACATTCAGCACAAGATAATTCAATTTATCAACTTTTTGATGATTGTATTATCGATGAAGCACATCGCTTGCCTGATTATGCGTTAAATCAAGTAACCAATGAGCTAAATTACGCTGATATTAAATATCAACTAGGTCTGATTGGTAAAACTGAAAATGATAAATTACTAAAATCAATAGACCACTTAGAACAACAACGTATTTTAGAAAAATTAGATATCCCACCTATAGATGTCTTTGGTTTAAAAATATCAATAAACGAAATACATGAGTTGAACGAGCAGTTGTTCACTACTATTTTTGACATTATTAAAGCTTCAGATATCTACGATGACGAAATGCATAAACTACATTTTGTTTATCATTTTGACCATGAACCAATTTTACGTGCATTACATGCCATAACGCATAAATTAAATATGACATTAGAATATTTTAATGGTATGAGTCACAAAGTTATTAAATCTGTACGCAAGCAATTGTTGTATATTAATGATCAATTTCGAGCTATTGAAAACAGTTTAAAACATGGACACACAAGTTATTTATCAATTAAAAATATTAATCAAAAATCAACTATTAAACTTAATGTTAAAGACTATAACGTTAAAGATGTTCTTACAAAACAAGTATTACAAAAATTCAACTCGTTAACGTTTATTTCAGGAACTTTGACTTTTAATCATTCGTTTAACCACTTCAAAAATTGGTTTAATGAGGACGTTGACTTTAATACTTACGAAATAGATAATCAAGTTTATTCTGCCAACAAGACAACTGTGTTTATGCCAAATGATGTCGTATCTTATAATTATAAAAATATAGATGATTACGTGGCTTCTATTATTAGCTATGTTGCTGAATATGTCTCTATAGTAGGGTCTAAATGTTTGATACTATTTACGAGTTATAAAATGATGCACATGGTTCAAGAATTACTAAACGAACTACCTGAATTTGACGATTATGTCATTTTAACGCAACAGCAAAATCAAAATTACAAAATTGTACAACAATTTAATAACTTTAATAAAGCTATACTATTAGGTACTGGAACGTTTTTTGAAGGTTTTGATTTCCAATCTGGCGGCATCAAATGTGTCATGATTGCTAAGCTTCCATTTATGAATCAAAATAATACCAAATTTTGGCTAATGGAATCTGAATTCTCATCAACTTTCAAAGACTATATTTTACCAGATGCTGTAACTAGATTTAGACAAGGTATTGGACGTTTAATACGTAATGAACATGATAAAGGTATTTTGGTTTCGTTTGATGATCGCTTAATAAATAGCAGCTATAAACAATTCTTTGAACAATCATTAGAAAACTATCAACAACGCAAAGGTGATATTAAACAATTTCGTAATGTCTTAAAACACCTAAAACGTTAAAAGTTTGTATAATTCCTAAGTTAGTAACTAGAAGTTAACTATCGATTTTGTTAAAATATATAAGGATAAATGAAATACAAATTAGGAGACTGGTTATGAAAACAACAATTAACGAAGCAAAAAAATACCTTAACCAAGAAGTAACGATTGGCGGTTGGTTACATAATAAACGCTCAAGTGGTAAAATTGCCTTTTTACAATTGCGTGATGGCACAGGTTTTATGCAAGGTGTGGTCGTCAAGGCAGAAGTGAGTGAAGAGACATTCCAACTTGCTAAAGATATTACACAAGAATCATCTTTATATGTGACTGGTACTATCACAGAAGATACACGTTCGGATTTAGGTTATGAAATGCAAGTGCAATCTATTGAACTAATTGATGAAGCACATGACTATCCAATTACACCTAAAAATCATGGCCCAGAATTTTTAATGGATCACCGTCATTTATGGCTACGTTCTAAAAAACAACATGCTGTAATGAAAATCAGAAATGAAATTATTCGTGCAACATATGAATTTTTCAATGAAAATAATTTCACCAAAATAGACCCACCTATTTTAACTGCAAGTGCACCTGAAGGTACAAGTGAATTGTTCCATACGAAGTACTTCGATGAGGATGCTTTCTTATCACAAAGTGGACAGCTTTATATGGAAGCTGCAGCAATGGCTCACGGTAAAGTTTTCTCTTTTGGTCCAACATTTAGAGCAGAAAAATCAAAAACACGTCGCCATTTAATTGAATTTTGGATGATTGAACCAGAAATGGCGTTTTACAATCATGCAGATAGTTTAGAAGTTCAAGAGCAATACGTGTCTCATGTTGTTCAATCTGTACTCAAAAATTGTAAAATTGAATTAAAAGCATTAGATAGAGATACATCTAAATTAGAAAAAGTGACAGCACCATTCCCACGCATTACTTACGATGATGCTGTGACATTCTTAAAAGAACAAGGTTTCGATGATATTGAATGGGGTGATGATTTTGGTGCACCTCATGAAACAGCTATCGCAAATCATTATGATTTACCAGTGTTTATCATCAACTACCCAACTAAAATCAAACCGTTTTATATGCAGCCTAACCCTGAGAATGAAAATACTGTATTATGTGCAGATTTAATCGCACCTGAAGGTTACGGTGAAATAATTGGTGGGTCAGAGCGTATTAATGACTTAGAGTTAATGGAACAACGTATTACAGAACACGGCCTAGATGCTGAAAGTTATAGTTACTATTTAGACTTACGTCGTTATGGTAGTGTTCCTCATAGTGGTTTTGGTTTAGGTCTCGAACGTACAGTAGCATGGATTTCTGGTGTGGAACACGTTAGAGAAACTTCTCCATTCCCACGTCTATTAAATCGTTTATACCCATAAAACTTCACAACACATTGTCCAGTCATGTTGTAAACGACTGGACTTTTTTCATAGTTGTTTATGTTATAAAAGGAGGCGTGTAACTAAATGAATAAAAGACAATTGCAACAACGACCTGTCGTAATTAGAAAAGAATTACTGGATCATTATAATGAATTAGGTATCAATGAAACTGAATTAGTCATTTTAATAAAATTATTATACGCTGCTGAAACTTCAAATAAACAACCCCCTATAGAATCATTACAACAGGGGACTTCATTAGAAGCACGACAAATTACTGCGGTGATTCAAAATTTAATTCAACGTGATTTACTATCACTTGAAGTACACAAAAATGAAGAAGGCAAATTCACAGAGTATATGGATTTAGAGCAATTTTATGAAAAACTCAGTCAAATTCTAGAACAAGAGACGATCGCTATCCAGAATGATACAGATGAACTTGCTTTTAATACATTATTCCAACAAATTGAACAAGCATTTGGTAGACCACTTTCACCTTATGAAATGGAAACTTTAAATCAATGGATTGACGTTGATCAACATGATTTAACAGTTATTCAAGCTGCCCTTGATGAGGCAATGAGCCAAGATAAATTAAACTTTAAATATTTAGATAGAATTTTATTAAATTGGAAAAAACACAATGTTAAAACTATAGAAGATTCTAAACAAATTAGCAGACAATATAACCAACCAAAAATGAAACAAACGGTCAAAGATATTCCCAAATTTGATTGGCTAAATGGAGGTACACCCAATGATAAGTAATAAAAAAGCATTAGCAATGGTCGACACAATTGCTGATATGTTTCCTAATGCTGAATGTGAATTAATCCATGATAATCCATTTGAACTTACTATCGCCGTCTTATTATCTGCACAGACTACTGACATATCAGTAAATAAAATTACACGCTCACTATTCAAAAAATATAAGACACCAGAAGATTACTTATCAGTAGAACTAACAGAGTTAGAAAATGACATTAGAACTATTGGCCTTTATCGTAATAAGGCTAAAAATATCCAAAAATTATGTCAATCTTTATTAGAAAAGTTTAACGGTGAAATCCCACAAACGCACAAAGAATTAGAAAGTTTAGCAGGAGTAGGAAGAAAAACAGCTAATGTCGTTATGAGTGTTGCTTTTGGTGAGCCATCATTAGCAGTAGACACACATGTAGAAAGAATTTCTAAACGCTTAGGCATTTGTCGTTGGAAAGATAACGTCAGACAAGTAGAAGACAAATTATGTAGTATTGTTCCTAGAGAAAGATGGAATAAAACACATCACCAGCTTATATTTTTTGGACGCTATCATTGTTTAGCGCGCAGTCCTAAATGTGATGTCTGTCCGTTATTTTCTGATTGTCGAGAAGGGCAAAAGCGTTATAAAGCAGCCTTGAAAGAAGGGTGATTAATGATTACGAAAGAAACATTTATAGAATTAGAACAAAAAATCGATGTCTATGCACAACAAAAACAACTAAAAACTACCGAAGCACAAGAGTATCTCGATCAATATTTACAATTAATTGTTGATTACTTTAAACAAATCAACGAAATTGAAGAAATTGATTTTAATACATTAGATAGTTTAAATGTTGTACCTATGAACTTCCAAGAGCGCTATGAATATATTCTTGCTCGTAAGCATCATTTTATGGGCTATAGACAAATGAAAACTTTAAAAACAGAGTTAATTAAAATGAACGCTGCTTATCAAATAAGACAAAAAAGCTCCAATCTCAAATAGTTGAGATTGGAGCTTTTTATTAATGTTGCTTAGTTAGCAACTGCTTGTTGACTTTGTTGATTTTGTTGAGTAGTGGTACCACTTCTATTTGTCGTAGTTGCATTATTGCTTGTACCAGAGTTGTTTGAAGTGCTACTACTGTTTGAGCTACTGCTTGAACTATTACTTGATGATGAGTCATCATCATCACTGCTACTACTGCTACCTTGGCCTTTAGGATCTTTATCTGTCGTATTGTCATCCTTATGACCGTCAACTGATAAGTCGTCTGGCTCGCTGCCATTAACTGAATCAGGTTTAGAGAAGTCTTCGCCATCTCTAGGTGCGATATCACTCATAACATCTTCAAATAAGAATTGTGGGTATTCTTGTTCTTCATGACCAACGAAGGAGTTTGTACCACCTTGTTTAACTTCACTGAAGCCCATCCACACTGACATACTGTACTTAGGTGTAAAGCCATTTATCCATACATCTTTCGCTGCATCGTCAGGTAAGTTGTATTGTTGATATGTTTGTGCACCGTACGTACCAGTACCAGTTTTTGCTCCCATATTCACTCCATCTACTTTATGTCCATATGCAGAACCATAAGGTTCGAAAGTACCTTTTAGTACTTCTGCAAGCATATAAGCAGTAGAATCTTTCATCGCTTTATTACTTGAATGGTCAAATTCTATTGTTTCACCATCTTCTTTAACAACTTTTTTAATTGAATGTGCGTTGTTATATTCACCACCATTTGCAATGGCAGCAAATGCAGAAGCAAGTTGTGTAGGTGAGAACTCAGATGCTGAACCACCAAGTACTTCTGAAGGTCCTAAATCAGCTTCATACTCTAAACCAACTTTTTCAGCGAATTTCTTCGGTGCATCATTACCGGCATTTTCTTTTGTTGATTCCCAAGCTTTTAATGCTGGAATATTGAAACTTTGTCTTAAAGCATCATATAACTTAACTTCACCGTGACTTTCAGTATCATAGTTTCTAAATGTAACACCGTCTACTTGGTAAGACTCTTCATCTTGGATTGCATGGTTTGTTGCCCAATTCATATTTTCTATGGCTGGACCAAATGCCAAGAATGGTTTTAATGAAGAACCAGTAGGGTGTGCATCCGTTGCTTGGTTTCTGTCAACGACATCTTTATAATCACGTCCACCAGAAATAGCAACTAAACTACCATTTTCACTATCAACGATTGAAGAACCAACTTGTTGATCGTCGTTTTTATAATAACTTCCATTATTTATACGATCTTGTAAAGTTGATTGAACATCTTTATCCATATTCGTATAAATTTTAACACCACTATTTAATACAGAAGCTAAGTCTTTGTCTTTAAATTCTGGGTTGTTCATAAGTTCTGATTTAACAAAGTTGATGTAAGAATCATATTCCGGATTCTTGCTTTCATCACTTACTTCTCTATCTTCAGCTGAACGTTGTACTAAGTTATCTTGTAATGATGTTTTCTGTGCTTCTTCTTTTTCTTCCTTAGAAATCTTATTATGATGTTCCATTAAATACAACACAGTATCTTTTCTTGATTCAGCTTGTTTTGGATGGTCGTAAACATTATAAGTATTTGGTACTTGTGGTAAACCTGCTAAATAAGCTGATTCCGCTAGGTTAAGATCTTTCAAGTCCTTATCGAAATAATACTTAGCGGCAGCCTTAACACCATATACACCGTCAGAGTAATAAATCTTATTTAAGTATATTTGGAAAATTTCATCCTTACTATACTCTTGCTCTAAACGATACGATAAGTATGCTTCTTGCGCTTTACGAGCAATTGACTTTTGGTCGGTCAAGAATGATCGTTTAACAACTTGTTGTGTTAATGTTGAGGCACCTTGAGAACCAAAACCACCTGTAAAGTTTTTAAGTACTGCACCAAACAAACGTTTATAATCTAATGCACCGTGATCATAAAATCGACTATCTTCAGTTGCCAATACTGCATTTTTCATATTTTCTGGCACATCTTCTAAGTCGACATGTGCACGACGTTGACCATTATCCAAAGTTTTAACTAATTCACCATCTTTATCGTAAATTTTAGCAGGCATTGGATCCTGTAGTTTGGCTTCATTAAATGCTGGTGCTTTCCAAGCATAGTAAGCAAATAATAAAATTCCAACCAATGCTAATACGATAAAGGCGATAATTATAAACCCGATGATTTTAATAATCGTTCGCTTAATATTCCTATTCTGTTTTCCTTCGGACTGACCATTCTTTTCTTCGGTAGTCCTTTTCTTTTCCGTCATACGCGGTCCTCACTTTCATCTAATATCAACTTATCAACTGCTTTGAGATAATTCAATCGTGGTTGATACTGATAAGGAATATAGTAACCATTTTTTCTCAATTCTTCAACCGTTATCGACTTTTTACCGTCATTTTTAAATCTTTTCCAAAATTTTTGGAATTTAGCATAAGGTAAAAGATACACCTCATCTAAAGATTTAAAACGAATTAACAAAAAAACAATACCTTGATGTTGATAACATGCATCCATATGTGTAACTTGATGTTCGTGAATGTTACTTAATGGAAAAGATGTTTTGTTTTTAGTTTCTTTTGCTTCAAAGTCGATATAATGCCCTTGATAAAGTCCATTATAATCAGTTGTTGAAGGCGTACGAAAATAAGCTTCATTAATTACAGCTTTACTTCGTTGAGGATAATGAACATTAACAATTTGCACAGGGGTAGGCTTTTTATGTATGACAGCCATCCCATGTTTTAAATAATAACTGTTTGAATGTTCAATATCATTTTCAAGTGACATCCCTCGGCCACCATAATCAATTTTACTAGATTTCAGTGTCCCAGTTCTTCCGACTTGAGCCTTATTTACTTTAAATGGTTTTCCATTTGGATAATTCATTGTTTTCACCACTTTAGTTTTAATTTCAAAACTTCATTCATTATACATGATGAAGTGTAATAAATCCAAATTGCGAAAACAAAATAGTGTATTTATTATATCATAAATACACCAAATACATTTTAACGCTCTTTCTTGAATTAAACAATAAATGTAACCAATTTAACTGGTTGTAAAGGTTATTTTTATACACAACATTATCAATGACTATAAAATCATTTTATGGTAAGTTTATTGAGTAGGAGGTATTCTCATGCCGCAATTTATACAACAACTAATCCATGATGTACAACATATGGAAGAGCAATACAAAAAAGCTAAAGCAGGAGAACTATTCGATTTTTATGAAATTGTTAAACCATTCACTGATTTGGTCGATCAACATATTGCTGTGCTGAAGAGTTATGAGCCTCATATTTTAGCATTACCATATATGAATAAAATGAAATTTGATATCTTAGTGTCTAACATTGAAGAGCTTTCGGTTGAATGTCATTTCAAAAGAACTAGTCGCAAACTTTTCACAGAAAAATTAAAAGCTGTACATTACGATTTGAGTTATATTCAAGACAATGGTGTTAATTTATGATTAAAACAATATATGTTACAGGTTATAAATCATTTGAACTCAATATTTTTAAAGATGACGCACCGGAAGTAAGCTATTTGAAAAAGTTTATCTCGCATAAATTAACTCAATTGATTGACGAAGGCTTAGAATGGGTATTAATACAAGGGCAGCTTGGTATTGAATTATGGGCTGCAGAAGTAGTAATTTCATTAAAAGAAGATTATCCCGACTTAAAATTGGGTATAATAACACCATTCTATGGCCATACAGATAAATGGAATGAGCTTAATCAAAACAAATACCGTTACATTGAGCAACATGCCGATTTTGTCGATAGCGTGTTCCATACGACGTATCAGGGTCCTTATCAATTTAAACAAACAGATCAATTTATGTTAGACCATAGTGACCAAAGCTTACTAATTTATGATGAAGAACAAGAAGGTAGCCCAAAATATTTCAAGCTAATGTTAGTTGAATTTATGGAAAAAACAAACTATACTTGTGACATAGTAACATTCGATGAATTAACTGAATTCATTAATGACATACAATGGTCTCAAGAACAAAGTTTCGAATGAGGTGGAGAATAATATGGCAGATGTTTCATTAAAATTATCAGCAAAAGATATTTACGAAAAAGACTTCGAAAAAACAATGACACGTGGTTATAGAAGGGAAGAAGTAGATGCCTTTTTAGATGATATTATTGCAGATTATCAAAAAATGGCAGACCTTGATAGTGAAGTCGTGAAGTTATCAGAAGAAAATAGCAAATTAAAAAAAGAACTAGAAGAATTAAGATTACGTGTTGCCACATCAAGACCACAAGAAAATAAAAACTTTTCTTCAAATAGTAGCAACAATAACAACAATGTTGATATTTTGAAACGTATATCTAATTTAGAAAAAGCCGTATTTGGTAAATAACCGTTACTAATACGTGCCTGTTTTTTGTACATAATAAGTAAGTTTTGATTTTCTCAAAACTTACTTTTTTTATTTGTTTATATTTCTATAAAATGATATAATCATTCAGATGGTGTTTTGGGTAATCGCTATAGTGATATAGAGGAAAGTCCATGCTCACACAATCTGAGATGATTGTAGTGTTCGTGCTTGATGAAACAATAAGTCAAGGCATTAAGTTGACGGCAACGAAATAACCTAAGTTTATAAAATATGGTTAAATTAGTTTGAAAGTGCCACAGTGACGTAGCTTTTATAGAAATATAAAAGGTGGAACGCGGTAAACCCCTCGAGTGAGCAATCCAAATTTGGTAGGAGCACTTGTTTAGCGGAATTCAACGTATAAACGAGACATACTTTTGCGAGAAAAAGATGTGTAGACAGATGGTTACCACCGACGTACCAGTGTAACTAGTACACGTTATGAGTACAACGGTACAGAACATGGCTTATAAAAGCATCATCCCTAGTTCCAAAGCTCTCCTAACACGGAGAGCTTTTTCTTGTTTTTATTAAATTTAAAGATACATATCAACTTATATCTATTTAAATAAACTTTTGATACGATATAACTATATATTTGAGTGAAGGAGCAAAAACATGTATAAACTACTAGCTGTATGTCCTATGGGATTAGAATCCATTGTAGCTAAAGAAGTACAAGAGTTAGGTTACGAAACAACAGTTGAAAACGGTAAAATATTTTTCGAGGGCGATGAAACAGCTATTGTGAAATGTAATCTATGGTTACGAACTGCAGACCGAGTAAAGATTGTAGTAGGAGAGTTTACTGCAACAACATTCGATAATTTATTCGAACAAACAAAAGCATTACCGTGGGAAGCAATCATAGCAGAAGATGGTAATTTTCCTGTTCAAGGTAAAAGTGTGAAATCTGTACTTTATAGCGTTCCTGATTGCCAAGCAATTGTCAAAAAGGCAATTGTTGAGCGTTTGAAAGTTGCATATCAAACACGAGGTTGGTTAAGTGAAACAGGAGCTAAGTATCCTATCGAAGTGTCTATATTAAAAGATAAAGCATTACTGACAATTGATACTTCTGGTTCTGGATTAAACAAACGAGGCTATCGTTTAGCTCAAGGTGAAGCACCGATAAAAGAAACTTTAGCGGCAAGTTTAATTAAATTAGCGAACTGGACCGGAGACACACCACTTATCGATCCATTTTGCGGGTCAGGTACTATCGCAATTGAAGCGTGTTTAATAGCACAAAATATCGCACCAGGATTTAATAGAGACTTCGTTTCGGAATCATGGGACATTATGCCAAACGATTTATACAATCAAATGCGTGACGAAGCAGATCAAGCTGCTGATTATGATCGTGAAGTAGAAGTACTTGCATCCGACATTGATCCTGACATGGTTGAAATTGCTAAACGTAACGCTGACGAAGTAGGTTTAGGCGATATTATTAAGTTTAGCGTTAAAGATGTAAATACATTAACCGTTGAAGCGAATAGAGCAATTGCGCTCATTGGTAATCCACCTTATGGAGAACGTATAGGGGATCGTGAAGAAGTAGAAGAAATGTATAAATATATTGGCACATTAATGAAACAACATGCACAATTATCCACATATATTTTAACAAGTAACAAAGAATTCGAGTACTTAGTAGATAAAAAAGCAACAAAACGACGTAAGCTCTTTAATGGCTATATCGAATGTACCTATTATCAATATTGGGGAGAGAAAACTCCAAAGAAGTCTTAACACAAAACATACCGGGGGTAGATAGAGATGAATAACGAATTTAAACGCGGAATAATTTTTGCCTTCGGTGCATATATTTTATGGGGGATTTTACCTTTATATTGGGAACTTATTCAAGGCTTTGGTGCCTTTGAAATCCTTGCATTTAGAATTATATTTTCAATGATTTTCATGGTCTTTATAGTACTTATTGGTAAGAATAGGCAGGCCTTTGTACGTGATTTAAAAAGCTTAATAGGTAGCCCAATCAAACTCATAGCCATTATAGTCGCAGGGTATGTTATTACCATAAACTGGGGAACATTCATCTGGGCTGTAACTAATGGTCATGTACTACAATCCAGTTTAGGTTATTATATCAATCCAATAGTTAGCATATTACTTGCGCTCATCTTTTTAAAAGAACGTTTTAATAAATTTGAATGGTTAGCAATAATTTTAGCTTTTATTGGTGTTTTATATATGACTATTAAAATCGGTGAATTTCCATTTGTTTCTTTATTGCTAGCTTTTTCATTTGGAATTTATAGTCTAATCAAAAAATTAGTACCCATTGATGCCATCAGTAGTATTACTATAGAATGTATTGTAACAGCACCAGCTGGGTTTATTTATTTATGGTATATATGGCAACAACAGCAAATGTCATTTGGAATAAATAGTTCATCGTTATGGCTTATTTTTTCAGGAGCTGTAACTGCAGTGCCACTTATTCTCTTTTCAGCTGGAGCAAGACGTATACCATTATCTCTTACAGGTTTTATACAATACGTCGGTCCTACACTTATGTTTATTTTAGGTATTTTTGTATTTAAAGAACCATTTGATGTCGACCAACTAATCACATTTGTATTTATCTGGTTAGGTATTATTGTCTATAGCATTTCACAATATTTAAAAATCAAGAAATCAAAAAACCCAGTTGTTAATTAACAGCTGACTTGTATTATTATTAATAACATTGATTAAAAAGTTATTTAACATTTACTACTTGTGTAGTCGATAGTTAAGTAACTTTTTATTTTGTTATCCTCTGACTATCAAATTATAAACGTACAATAAGTGTAATTTTTATGCGTTTATTACTAGCCTTAAGCGGTTAACTGTATTATGGTAGAGATAAAGTAACAAAACTCGAATAAGTCTTAACAAACAATCATTGTTATAAATAAATATTTGCTAACTTTTAAGTACTGAAACATTGCTATTGATAAACAAAAATTTAAAACAATTGGAGTGATTATATGAGCAGAGTATTAATTATAGGTGCCAATGGTGCAGTATCCAAGGCAGCTATAAACTCTTTTTTAGAAAACACAAATTATACTTTACGATTATTTTTACGAGATGCCAACCGCTTACCTGATTATGCGTCAGATCGTATAAGGGTCAGAGAAGGCGACGCTACTAATATAGATGATGTTACACATGCGATGGAAGATGTTGATATTGTTTTTGCTAGCTTATCAGGTGAATTAGACAAAGAAGCTCAAACTATCGTTCAAGCAATGGAAGTTAGCACAGTTAAAAGACTTATATTTGTAACTGCACTAGGGATACACGACGAAGTCCCAGGCAATTTTGGGGAATGGAGTGCAGCAAAAATTGGTGATAAACTGTCCATTTATAAACAAGCTGCTCATACGATAGAAACTTCTTCTTTAGACTACACATTATTACGCCCTGCATGGTTAACTGAGAAAAACGAAGTTGACTATGAAATTACAGACAAAGCAGAAAAATTTAAAGGGACTGAAGTATCACGCAAAAGTGTAGCAGAAGTAGCAGTAAATATCGCAAAAGATCCGAACTTATATTTACGACAAAGTATTGGTATTAATAAACCTAATACGGATGGCGATAAACCAGCTTGGGCATAAACACAATATAAAGTATGAAACCTATAATACTATCAATTTAACAGGATAGTTATTATAGGTTTTCTTATACATAAGACGTATGTACTAAATTTATACAGTTTATTAAAAATAATGTTATCACTGTCTTTTGACAAACAGTAATTTGTTATACAATGAAGATAATTAAACAGGTTAAAAAGGGGATTGCAAATAATGTCAAACACACAGCAACTCGACATTTTATATAAATTAAAAAAGGAAGTAGCAAAATCTAAAAATGAACGTTTAACACATATTATTAATCAAGTGATTAAAAAAGTGTATCTTAATCAATTTACAACAACATTTGTTGGGCACTTTTCTGCAGGTAAATCAACATTAATTAACTTATTGCTTGAACAGCAAATTTTGCCAAGTTCACCCGTACCTACAACAAGTAATACAGCCATTGTTTCTGTCGATGAGCGTGAAGGTATCATTGCTAATTTAAGTAATCAACAGTACACAGAGCTGACTACTTACGACGAAGTAAAAGCTATGAACAAAGCCAATATTGATGTAGAATCTGTAGAAATTAAGTTTCCATCAACGAAATTTAACAAAGGGTTTACTTTGCAAGATACGCCTGGCGTTGATTCTAATGTTTCTACACACCAAACGAGTACAGAACAATTTATGTATACTAGTAACATTATTTTTTATACGGTAGATTATAATCATGTTCAATCGGCACTGAATTTTCAATTTATGAAACAACTGAATCAAGCTGGTATTCCTGTTGTCTTTGTAATCAACCAAGTAGATAAACATAACGATGAAGAATTAGCCTTCGAAACATTCCAAGATAGAATAAATAAATCGCTTGCGGACTGGCAACTTGATATAGAAAAAATCTTTTACGTTTCTAAATTCGACAATCCACATAATGAAATCTCACAATTATCTGATTTTCTCGTTGAACAAGACAATAACCGTGAAGCATTAGATACTTATGTAGATCGAATAGTTAAGTTTATTACTGATGAACAGTTATCATATATCCAACATGAAATACATGATACTTTAGAACAACTAGCGATTGACGAAGAGGATTTTGATCAAGCATATTTAAACTTCCAACAACATCAACAAGTAAGCGAGGAAGCTCAATTATTAAATAATCCAGAGAAACTTTATGACTTTTTAGCGCACAAACGTAAAGATATTTTAGATAATGCATATATTATGACACATGATATGCGTGAATTAATTCGTAACTATCTTGAAAGTCGAACTAAGAATTTTAAAGTTGGTGGACTATTTAATAAACGTAAAAAAACTGAAGAAGAGCAAGATAAAAGATTATCCGTAGTGATTTCTAATTTACAAGATAAAGTCAATCAACAAATTCGCCAACCATTAAGAGAAGATATGTCTTTCTTAACAAGATTTATTAATTCAACCTCGGTAAATGAGGCAATACTTAATCAGCACTATGATATAACTGCGAGTATGATTAGTGATTTATATAAACCACAAATTAATATTAGTAATCAGTATGTACTTACATTTTGTGATGAAATTATACAAACGATACAGCAACATATTAAAAAAGAAACCGAACCGCTTTTCGACAAAGCGATCAAATTATCCAAAGCACAAGATATTGGTTCGGATGAAGTAGATGATTACAATGATTATGAAAAATTTATGGAGCTTAGAAATTTAAGGGAATCATTAGAAACTAAAAACTACCGTCATTATTATATTCACATTGATGATTCTTTAGATAAATTAATCGATCGAACAAAAATTACATTTACACCACAACAAGAACAAAATTTATCAAACAATGCACAGCATGATGCTTCAATGTCTCAAGTTGAAACCGATGATCAAAGCGATAAAATATTAGAAGGCTTAAAGTTAATCAGTGATGTACCAATGTTTGATCAAACGAAACAAGATATCCAATCAACTGTTGAACGCATGGAGCAAAAAATAGTTAAAATAGGGGTCTTCGGTACTTTTAGTGCCGGCAAAAGTAGTTTAATTAATGCACTACTAGGTAAGCAGTACTTGATTAGTTCACCTAATCCAACAACTGCTGCAATGACAGAAATATCTTATGGACATGACAGTGCGATAACACTTAAATCGGAAGAGCAGTTATTAGAAGAACTTAATAATATGTTTGAAATTAATGCAACGTCATTTCAATCATTCTCTGAATTTTTTAATACTGATATCGAAAAATTAAAACATCAATTAGAGAAAAACCAACTCGCATTTGTCCACGCACTAGAAAATCATTACGATGCTTATAAAGCTAAAACCGCTTCTGGTTTAGTTCATCAAATAGAAAGTGATGAAATTCGTAAGTGGAGCGCCGTTGATGAATATGCAGCCTTCGTTAATACAGTACATTTAAAATTGCCGTTAGAATGGTTAAAAAATAAAATTATTGTAGATTCTTTAGGTTTACATTCTAATAACCAAAGACATACTAATGAAACTGAGAAAGTATTAACATCTTCAGATTTAATTTTGTATGTAAGTTACTTTAATCATGCATTCACAGATAATGATAAAAAATTCATCGAGCATATGAAAGAAATGAATCAACTTAACTCAAATCAAGCATTTAAAATGATTATTAATGCTACTGATTTGGCTGAATCAGACGAAGATTTATCAGCAGTGTTCGAATACGTAGATCATGCTTTAGCACAAGTTAATTTGGCATCAAAAATCTATCCAGTGTCTAGCAGGCAGGCATTACAAGATGATGACACATCAATGCAAAAATTACGCGATGATATTTCACACTTTGCCTTAGTCGAATCTAAGCATATTTTACAACAACAGATGTTACAACGATTAACTCATGTCTCACAAGCATACACTGAACTTATAGAAGAATTTAAAAACAACAAAGCTCAAATTGAACAACGAACACAAAAATTAACGCAATTAAAAGATACAGCGGTCTTACCACACAACATCATTCAAAATACAGAACAACGTACAGATAATGAAGTAGAAGACCAAATTTACCATTTAAATGAACGGTTAAAATTACAACTTAAAGATGAAGTGAAATCAGTTTACAATAGTCAAATGACTAAAAATAAAAACTTTAATGAAGCAAAAACACATGCGACAAAAATTTATTTAAATCAAATACATCAACGTTTCTATTTGGAACAAACACTATTATTTGAACGTATCAAAAAACACTTTATAGAGCAGTTTAATCAAGAAGTTGCACCTATACAGCAATCATTAGAACAGTTACATGTTTTCATTTCACCAGAAATCGATTTGACTCATATAAAAACTGACCATCCATATTTAAGAATAGAGTTACAAGATATGTTAGCTGCGTTACCGAAATCTTTAACTAAAAGAAAACTATTAGAAGCCAATACGCAACAAACGTTGCAAGAAGACATAACTGTTGCAACAATAAACTTATTAACATCCGATATTGCTGACTTTAGAGAAGCATTAAATGATTCAGTGACGACAATGGCTGAAATAGCTGAAACAAATTTAAAACAATTAGAATTAGAAATTCAAGCTCAAATTAACGAACTACTATCATTCGATATTGATGATTCCTTAATTAAGCAACTAGAAATCACCAATAAGAAATTACAAACATTGTTAGCACAATAAAGAAAGAAGGCACTTATATGGCAAATAGAATATTGCTTGTTGACGGTATGGCGTTATTATTTCGTCATTTCTATGCAACGAGTATACACAAACAATTCATGCGTAATTCAGCAGGTATACCAACGAATGGCGTTCAAGGTTTTGTTAGACATGTATTCACTGCACTTAAGGACATTGAGCCAACGCACGTGGCCGTGTGTTGGGACATGGGACAACAAACTTTTAGAAACGATATATTTACAGGATATAAACAAAACCGTCCTGCACCTCCAGAAGAGTTAATACCACAGTTTGATTTTGTTAAAGAGATTTCTGATCAGTTCGGCTTCGTTAATGTGGGAGTAACAAATTATGAAGCCGATGATGTCATCGGTACATTAGCTCAACATTATTCTGAAACAGATGAAGTATTTGTCATTACAGGTGATCGTGATATCTTACAATGTATTAACCAAAATCTTGAAATATGGTTAACTAAAAAAGGGTTCAATATTTATAATCGCTATACGTTAGATCGTTTTACAGATGAATATGGACTTCAACCTAAACAATTAATTGATGTTAAAGCATTTATGGGTGATACTGCAGATGGATATCCGGGAGTAAAAGGCATTGGTGAAAAAACTGCTATTAAGTTAATTCAACAACATGGCTCAGTGGAAAATGTTATCAATGCAATAGACCAATTGACAGTTGGCCAACGTAATAAAATTGAAAACGATATGGATAACCTTAAAATTTCCAAATCATTAGCTGCAATTCATACAGAAGTACCACTTAACTTACAGCAGTTGTTAACTAATATGCAATTTGGTACAACTCTGACAAATGCTTTAAATATTTGTCACCAACATGAATTACATGTGTCACAAAAATATTTAGCAACACATTTCAAATAATAAAAAGAAGGAAGTCAGTTATTTTGACTTCCTTCTTTTGCTTTGCGTAACCATTTTATATAGCGCTTGTTGCGCATAATGATTCGCCTCTTTATTTTGCGCTCTTGGTACCCATTTTACAAACATTAACTCAAACATAGGTGCTTTAGTCATTATTTGTGAATAGTAGTGTTTAAACTTTTCATTTTTAACAGCTTCTTGATTCATACTATCTTCAATTAATTTTGAATCCGTAAATACTAGAGCATTAGACACGTTATGTTCTAGTGCACACGATAGTGCAAAATCAAAGGTTGCCCATTCTGCACTATGATTATCTAATTCACCCAAATATTGTTCAAATACTAAACGCTCATCGTCATTCACTATAATTACTGCTCCAACACTTTCACCTGGATTACCAGCTGTTGCAGCATCAAAATAAATTTTAGCCAAATGTCTTGCCACCTTACTGTTATAATCTATCTATTACTAGACTAGCATAAAGTTTTTCAAAAGCTAAATACAAACTAAGTATTGAATAATAATTACACTTAACTATAGTTCCAAGCGTTACAACTTAGACTAGTTTGATGTGTATAATAACAGACTGTAAGTTTTATTAATCAAGGCATTTCTCATAAGTAGATCAAATATTTGCGAAATCATAAAACTTTATTTATTACAATTTAACCAATGCTCCTTAATGAGAACTAACTGTTATAAATTATAATTAGGCACTATAGTCTATATAACGTCGGAAAATGGAGTATAATGCTTAGTAGGATTATCCACCTAAGGAGGTAAATCATGAAACAGTTATTTATAATACATGGCTATCAAGCCAATCCTAATAGTCATTGGTTTAACTGGATTGCACAAAAAATAGAACACTATGGCTATACTACCGATATTATTGAATTACCAAATCCTCATAAACCTGAATATCATGCTTGGTATGATACTTTAAAACATCATATGGATCATGAATTAAATGATCAAACGATTATAATTGCTCATAGTTTAGGTGTTATTACAACGCTTAATTACCTTGCGCGTTTGTCAAAAGCACCAAATATTAAAGCATTAATTTTAATTTCAGGCTTTCACGAAAAATTACGCAATTTACCCGAATTGGATGCTTTTATCTCACAAACCATCGTAAGGAACATCAATGCTCAACATATTTTGGCGCTTGCAGCTACAAATGATCCTATTGTCGATAACGCCGCTTCTAATCGTCTCTCCCAACTATTAAATATTAATACTATAAACATTGAACATGACGGTCACTTTTTAGCTGAAGAAGGTTATACTTCTTTTGAATTTCTGTGGACTCAACTACAGCATATATTAAATGACAAAAAAGACTGAGGTCGAATAAACATTCAACCTCAGTCTTTCTTTTTAATAACCTTCGTCTAGGTTCTTAATTTTACCTTTTCTATACATAGATTTAGCCCAATAACCAAATGGAACATTGAAAATTGTAGAAATTAATTTTAATAAATACGTAGTGATAAAGATTTCAAACACCGCACTATTAGGCATTGTGCCAAGAAATGCGATAGACACAAATAATGCTGTATCTATAATATTACTAATAATAGTACTGCCGTAAGCTCTCACTATAAATGTTTTATCCGAACTAAATACTTTTTTAATTAGATTAAAAATCATTACATCTAAATGTTGGCCGATAATATACGCAATAATTGAACCTAATGCAATACGTGGAACAACATTAAAAATTGTCGCAAGTGCATCTTGAGAACTATCAACTGAAGAAGGGATGAAATGTAATGACATTTGCATCACTATAATCATTACTAACGTCGAACTAAATCCTAACCATACAGCTCTTTTGGCTATTTTTCTGCCATAGATATCATTTAAAATATCTGTCGCTAAATAAATAGAAGCGAACATCACATTACCTAATGTAGCCGATATAGTAAATAAATCTACTGTTTTAATCACTTGAATATTAGCAATAATCGTACCTATAGCTACCCAAGTTATGAGTCCATGTTTGCCAAAAAATCGATACATAGCTACTAACAATATGAAAGTAACTAAAAAAGTTAAAACACCAAATATTTCGTTATACATTTTCTTTCCTCCTAAATTTTGATAATGCGGGTGTTTAGAAACCGCAAAATTCAACCTATTCATTCTAATAAAATAACTATTGAAAAGCAATAGGCTAAGTTAATTTGTCATATTAAACTTAAATGTTATAACATCGGTTTTCAAATTTATAAATAATAGCTGTTATTTGCTATAATAATAGACACAATACGTATCTATCGCTAATATTTGATATACTACAAATTATAATATTTACAACTGATTTATACACACTAGTGGGCGACATTGCTAATTGATGTTAAAATAAAATTAACGCTTGAATGATAGTAAAATATACTATTATGTTCGGTCGTCTCTTAGTGCTAACAAGTTACATGAATTAGGAGTGTGAAAACTATCCTTACGTATACGGAGAAAGAAGCTATTGCGGCTATTGATAAATTTATGAACACATATTGTCATCAATGTTTACTAAAATCTCATATTAAACATACACAAGGAAAAACACAGGCACATCATTTTTGTATAAATGAATGTTCTGTCGGTAAACAAATTAAACAATTAGGAAATGAATTACAATAGGAGGTCATAGGATGGAAATTGTTAGAGTTGAACCAACACCTAGTCCAAATACAATGAAAATTGTATTAAGTGAAAAGAGGGAAGATAATAAATCAAACACCTATACTACAGTAAAAGAAGAGCAACCTAAGTTTATCAATGATTTATTAGCGCTAGAGGGTGTAAAATCAATTTTCCATGTCATGGACTTTTTAGCGGTTGATAAACAACCTAAATTTGATTGGGAAGATGTATTACCTCAAGTTACTGCCACTTTAAATGATGAAAGTGAAGAAGAGACTGCCACAGCACCAGATGAACACTTTGGTGAAATAAAAGCTGAAGTATTAATGTTTAAAGGAATACCACATCAAATTAAACTTAGTTCATCTGACGAAGAAAAACGTAAACAATTACCAGAAATATATGTAGACAGTATGCTAGCAGCGCAAAAAGAAAATGATAACATCGTATTTTTAAGAAAATGGGAAAACTTTGGTGTACGTTACGGTGATTTTGATGAAGTTATGTCAGAAATCACTGAAGAAATCTATGCTTTATACCCAGAATCACAATTGTCGACGCTTGTAAATAATGCTTTACAAACAGATATTGTTATCCCAGAAAAACATTATCAACATGTAACTTTAGATGACTTTAAAGCGACGGATGATTGGAAAGCACAATTACGTATGCTGAAACATTTCCCAACGCCAACATTAGATGATATTACATTATTAGATTATGTGATTTCAGAAGCAGCGAAAGTACCGTTACGCAGAGAAGCGGTTGTATTACTTGGGATGATTGAAGATGAACGTGTTTTACCTTATTTGTATAAAGGCCTTAACGATAAAAGTCCAGCAGTTAGAAGAACCGCAGGAGATTGTTTAAGTGATTTAGGCTTTAAAGCAGCATTACCAGCAATGGAAAAAGCTTTAGCTGACCCACAAAAAATTGTCCGTTGGCGTGCAGCTATGTTCCTATTCGATGAAGGTGGTCCAGAACAACTTGATACATTAAAAGCTCACGTTGAAGATTCTGCTTATGAAGTCAAACTGCAAATTGAAATGGCAATATCACGTATTGAAAATGGTGATGAAGCTTTAGGTTCTGTTTGGAAACAAATTGCAAATCGAAATAAGTAACTCATACATGTTAAAGATACATCGTAAATAGTGAAATTAAATTAGGAGAGTGTAACAATGAATGCTTACGAAGCTTATATGAATGAATTATCTAAACAAATGCGCGAAGAACTTACTACACATGGTTTTAATAGCTTAGAATCTGCGGACGCAGTTACGAATTATATGCAACAAGTTAATGCTGAAGATACTACTTTTGTAGTAATCAATTCAACATGTGGTTGTGCTGCAGGCCTTGCACGACCAGCAGCAGTTACTGTTGCTGAACAAAACGACAAAGTACCTAATCATAAAGTGACGGTTTTTGCTGGCCAAGATAAAGAAGCCACTGCAGAAATGCGTAATTATATTCAACAAGTACCATCTAGCCCATCATACGCGCTATTTAAAGGGACAGAGTTAAAACACTTTATCCCAAGAGAGCATATTGAGGGTCGCGACATTCAAGATATCTGCATGGATATTAAAGATGCATTTGACGATCATTGTTAATATTTGAAAACTTAACAAGCAAGATAACTGTTGATTTATTAACGATTGACACACGTGTCAATCGCTTTATTTTTCAAGAATAATGATTACGCTTTAAAAAAATGTCTTTATGAAATATTATTAATATAACGATTCAATGTGGAAGGAGTGTGGTGATTATGTTAAATGCTTTTGATCAAGCTTATCATGATCTATGTAACGAAGTACTAAACATTGGTAGTACAAAAGATGATAGAACAAAAACTGGAACAATTTCAAAATTTGGCCATCAACTTCGCTTTGATTTGTCAAAGGGATTTCCGTTATTAACGACTAAAAAAGTTTCATTTAAATTAGTTGCTACAGAGTTATTATGGTTTATTAAAGGCGACACTAATATTAAATATTTATTAGAATATAATAATAATATTTGGAATGAATGGGCATTCGAAAATTATATTAATTCTCCAGATTATCACGGTCCAGATATGACTGATTTTGGTCATAGAGCGAATCAAGATGAAGATTTCAAAGCTTTATACCAAACTGAAATGAAAAATTTCAAAGCTAAAATATTAAATGATGAAACTTTTGCGGCAAAGTATGGTGATTTAGGTAACGTCTATGGCAAACAATGGCGTGATTGGGAAGATAAAGATGGTAACCATTTCGATCAATTGGCAACTGTCATTGAACAGATAAAACAAAATCCAAATTCCAGACGACATATTGTATCTGCATGGAATCCAACTGAAATTGATACGATGGCATTGCCACCTTGCCATACAATGTTCCAATTTTATGTTCAAGATGGCAAATTAAGCTGTCAACTATATCAACGTAGTGCCGATATTTTCTTAGGTGTACCTTTTAACATTGCCAGTTATAGTTTATTAACACATCTCATCGCCAAAGAATGTAACTTAGAAGTGGGAGAATTCGTTCATACATTTGGTGATGCACATATTTATTCTAATCATATCAATGCTATTGAAACGCAATTATCTAGAGATAGTTACTCACCTGCTACAGTTAAAATAAATAGTGACAAGTCAATTTTTGATATTAATTATGAAGATATTGAATTAATAAATTATCAATCGCATCCAGCGATTAAAGCACCAATTGCAGTATAAAAGTCTCTAAAGTTATAAAACAGTTAAATTTGTTATATAATAGACACCAAGTTAAATTAATAATTAAGAAGAACTAAGTTTTTTAAAGGAGGAACTTCATGACGCTTTCAATATTAGTTGCGCATGACCGCCAACGTGTCATTGGCGCAAACAATGACTTACCTTGGCATTTACCAAATGAATTAAAACATGTAAAACAATTAAGTACTGGTAATACATTAGTTATGGGGAGAGCAACTTATGAATCTATCGGTAAACCTTTACCTAATAGAAAAAATGTAGTACTTACGCGAAATCGTTCTTTTCATCCTGAAGGTGTAGAGGTGATACACTCTTTAGATGAAATTAATAATTTGCCAGGTCATGTTTTTATATTTGGCGGGCAAACATTATATGAAGCAATGATTGATAAAGTCGATGACATGTATATAACGGTAATCGAAGACAAATTTAATGGCGACACGTTTTTCCCACCTTATACTTTTGAAGAATGGGATGTTGTTTCCTCAGTACCTGGTGAGTTAGATGATAAAAACACCATCCCACATACGTTTTTACATTTAGTTAGAAAGAATAATAGGGGGATAGCAAATGAAAAACAGGATAATAGTAACTGACTCTACATCTGATCTATCACAAGATTACTTGAATGACAACAACATACATGTTGTACCATTAAATTTGTCAATTGACGGAGTGTCATATGTAGACCAAATTGATATCAATTCAGAAGACTATATACAACGCATTGAGGAAGGTGCAGATGTTAAAACAAGTCAACCGTCTATAGGCAAATTTATAGAATTATATAATACTTTAGGTGACAATGGGGATGAAATAATAAGTATTCACATGACTTCCGGTTTAAGTGGTACTTATCAAACTGCATTGCAAGCGAGTCAAATGACTGATAGCAATGTTACTGTAATAGATTCAAAATCGATTTCGTACGGTTTAGGCTATCAAATACAACATTTAGTTACTTGGTGTAATGAAGGACATTCCACAGACGATATCTTACTAAAACTTGAAGAATTACAAAAAAACATCAAACTGTTTGTCGTCATTGGTCAATTAAATCAATTGATTAAAGGTGGACGCATTAGTAAAACTAAAGGGCTAATCGGTAATATGATGAAAATTAAACCTATCGGCACATTAGTCGATGGGAAAATTGAATTAATGCATAATTCACGAACTCAAAATGCGAGTATACAGTTTTTAAAGAAAGAAGTTTCTAAGTTTATCAAAAATCATAATGTTAAATCTATCGGTATTGCTCATGCCAATATAATCCAATTCGTAGATAAAATTAAAAAGCAATTTGCTGAAGAATTTGATCATCATACCTTTGATGTCAATACGACAACGCCTGTAATTACTACACATACAGGTCAAGGCGCGATTGGATTAGTAGTAGTTCGTTCATAAAGCTAATACAATTAACTATAGCAATTCAAATATCTTATTATTTCTGCTGTTAATATTTGCAAAATCCTTAATATATTATATATTTTATGACACACTAGTATTAGAGGGAGGTATTTTATGGCTTATGCAACATTAGCAGGTGGTTGTTTCTGGTGCCTCGTTAAACCATTTACTTCTTATCCAGGTATCGAAAGCATAATATCAGGTTATGCTGGTGGCCATGTAGAGAACCCGACTTACGAGCAAGTAAGTACAGGGCAAACCGGTCATGTTGAGGCAGTACAAATTTCATTTGACTCCGATATCACTTCTTTTGAAAATATTTTAGATATATTTTTCAAAACATTTGATCCAACAGATAATTCGGGTCAGTTTTTCGATAGAGGCCCACATTATGAGCCAGCAATATTTTATCATGATGAACACCAAAAAAAGGCTGCCGAGTATAAAATTCAACAATTAAATGAACAACAAATCTTTAATAAACCAGTCATTACACCAATAAAACCATATACAAATTTTTATCCAGCTGAATCTTATCATCAAGATTATTATAAAAAGAATCCTTTACATTATCAGCAATATCAAAAAGGTTCTGGTAGAAAAGCGTTTATTGAAAAGCATTGGGGGGAACAGAATGATTAAGAAAAGTAAATCAGAGCTATCTGAAATGGAATATTTAGTAACACAAGAAGATGGTACTGAACCACCATTTCAAAATGAATATTGGAATCATTTTGAAAAAGGGATTTACGTAGATAAATTATCAGGCAAACCACTGTTCACATCAGAAGAAAAGTTTGAATCTGATTGTGGTTGGCCTAGTTTCTCTAAAGCATTAACGGATGATGAAATTGTCGAATTAGTGGATAAATCTTTTGGTATGGTTCGTACAGAAGTAAGATCTGAAGACTCAAATAGTCATTTAGGTCATGTGTTTAATGACGGGCCACAAGAATCTGGTGGTTTACGTTATTGCATTAATTCTGCAGCAGTACAATTTATACCGTATGATAAATTAGAAGAACTAGGGTATGGTGATTTACTAACCCATTTTAATAAATAAGGAGCGAATACGATATGTTTAAAAAATTATTTGGAAAAGGTAAAGAAGTTAACAAAAATACGGAAGTTTTTGCACCAATAACTGGACAATATATTCAAATCGAAGATATTCCTGATCCAGTTTTTGCCCAAAAAATGATGGGAGAAGGCTTTGGAGTTAATCCTAGTGAAGGTGAAGTAGTTTCACCTATAGAAGGCAAAGTAGATAATGTATTTCCTACCAAACATGCTATTGGTTTAAAAGCTGAAAATGGTTTAGAGTTACTTGTACACATCGGTTTAGATACTGTACAACTTGATGGTGAGGGCTTTGAAGTATTAGTAGACAGTGGAGATACTGTCAATGTGGGTGATCCAATTTTACGTTTTGATATTGACTATATTCAAAAAAATGCTAAATCAACAAATTCTCCAATCATCATTACTAATTCAGATCAAACGAGTGATATAAACTTCGCTGAAGCTACTGATTTAATAAAAGGTGAAACTAAAATCGCTGATGTGACAATGAAATAATGAAAAACCACTCATTTTATCAATTTATATTAATCGTGAGAGGTCGAAAAGATGCAAAAGGTGAGCTTGCCGAAGAAATTTTTGATGACTTATCTTTTCCAAAACAAGAAAAGGATTTCAACCAATTATCGGATTATGTTGAAACTCACGGCAATTTTACAGTATCTATGGCAGTATTCGATGATTTATATGAAGAATACCAAGAGTGGCTTAAATTTTAAATATCAATATATTTGAGTTTCACATTTTAGATATATTAAAATATAAAAATAGAGTAAATAGCTGGGTGAAACGTATGAGTTCAAACCCAGCTATTTTACTGTTTAGTTAGATGATTAGGAAGTGAATTTATGACAGAACCACAAGATACACATACTGAAGACAGCACAGAGAAGTCTCAACCAGCTACAAAATACTTACAATTCAAACGGCGAAAATTTATTTGGCTTGTTATAGCTACTGTTATATTAACAGCTTTGATTACGGTTTTTGCTACAATTTCCATCAGTAATTTTATGTCTGGACTTACTAGTGAACAACGTAAGGATGTAGCCAAAATAGAACAAGCCTATAAAACAATTGATAACGAATACTATAAAGACGTAAAGTCTAAAGAATTATCAGATGCTGCTATAAACGGTATGGTCAAACAACTTGATGACCCTTATTCAGAGTATATGACGAAACAACAAACTAAAGCATTTAATGAAGATGTCTCCGGTGATTTTGTCGGAATTGGCGCTGAAATGCAGAAAAAAAATGACCAAATTCAAATAACAAGTCCTATGAAAGACTCACCAGCTGAAAAGGCAGGAATACAACCAAAAGACATTGTTACCAAAGTTAATGGTAAATCTGTTAAAGGTAAACCTTTAGATGCTATTGTAAAACAAGTGAGAGGTAAAAAAGGTAGTGAGGTTACACTTACGATAAAAAGAAATGGTGAGGAACAAGACATTTCTATTAAACGTAATACTATACATGTGAAAAGTGTTGAATACGAAAAACATGGAAATAGTGGTGTGTTTAAAATCAATAAATTCCAAGATAGTACAGCAGGCGAATTAAAATCTGCAATTATTAAAGCACGCAAACAAGGAATTGATAATATTGTACTAGACTTACGAAATAATCCTGGTGGTTTATTGAATGAAGCAGTTAAAATGGCAAATATCTTTATCGACAAAAATAAAACTGTTGTGCAATTAGAAAAAGGGGAACATAAAGAACAGGTAAAAACACCGAACGACTCACTAAAAGAAGCTAAAGATATGAATGTTGCTATCTTAGTTAATGGCGGTTCAGCAAGTGCTTCAGAAGTCTTTGCAGGAGCCATGAAAGCTCATGATAAAGCTAAAATATATGGTAGTAAAACATTTGGTAAAGGGATCGTACAAACTACTCATGAATTAGACGATGGTTCTATCTTAAAATACACTGACATGAAATGGTTAACACCAGATGATAAATATATTCATGGTAAAGGGATAAAACCTGATGTTAAAATTGACACACCTGAATATCAATCATTAAACGTTATTCCAAATAACAAAACTTATGTAGAAGGTGACGAAACTAGCCATGTCAAAACAATAAAAATTGGACTTAAAGCATTGGGTTATTCCATAAATAACGAGTCTAAAACTTATGATAATGAATTAACTGAAGCAATTAAAAAATTCCAAAAAGATCAAAAATTAACTGTAAATGGTAATTTTGATAAAGAGACGAACAATAAATTCACTGAAATGTTAGTCAACAAAGCAAACGAAAAAGATACAGTACTTGATGAATTACTTGATAAACTTAAATAATACGAGGTGTCAGTCAATGATTCGTAATGCAACAATGAAAGATCTTGATTCAATAATGGTTATCGTAAATCAAGCAAAAGCAATTATGCAACAAGATAATAATCCACAATGGGATGACAACTACCCATTACAACAACACTTCGTGGGTGATATTGAAAACAAATCACTTTATGTGTTAGATGAAAATAATACGGTTTATGGTTTTGTTGCGGTCGACCAATCTCAAGCAGAATGGTATGATAGCTTAAAGTGGCCTATAAATAAAAATCAGGCATTTGTAATACATCGATTAGCAAATTCCCCTAATTATAAGGGAGGCGCTACAAAACTTTTTGCTTTTGCTTTAAATTTAGCCAAAAGCCACGAAGTTGATTATGTACTTACTGACACGTTTGCATTAAATTATCGTGCACAACAATTATTCACTAAATTTGGCTTTACTAAAGTAGGCGAAGCCACAATGGATTATTTTCCATTTGATAAAGGGAAACCTTTTTATGCTTATTACACCAAATTAAAAAAATAGAGCGAGGTTGTTTTATGTCGAAAATAGCATTTACCGGTGGCGGTACTGTTGGTCATGTTTCTGTTAATTTAAGTTTAATTCCTACAGCATTAGCAAAAGGACATGAAGCTTTTTATATAGGATCTCAAAAAGGGATTGAAAGAGAGATGATTGAATCACAGCTACCAGAAATCAAATATCATGTAATTTCCAGTGGGAAATTACGTCGTTACCTGTCTTTTGACAATTTCAAAGATATCTTTAAAGTCCTTAAAGGAATCATCGATGCGCGTCGCGTATTAAAGAAAGAAAAACCTGATTTGTTATTTTCTAAAGGAGGATTTGTGTCTGTACCTGTAGTTATAGCTGCTCGGTCATTAAAAATACCAACTATCATTCATGAATCTGATTTAACTCCAGGATTAGCAAATAAGATAGCATTAAAGTTTGCTAAAAAAATATACACAACATTTGAAGATACGTTAAACTACTTACCTAAAGATAAGGCTGACTTTGTAGGTGCAACTGTCCGAGAAGATTTGAAAAGTGGTAATAAATCGCGTGGTTATCAATTAACGCAGTTTAGCAGCGACAAAAAGGTCTTACTAGTGATGGGAGGTAGCCTCGGAAGCAAAAAATTAAATGATACTATAAGAGGTAATTTAGATGCATTACTCAAAACATATCAAATCATTCACCTAACTGGTAAAGGACTATTAGACGAAAAATATATTAATCGCCCAGGTTATATTCAGTTTGAATTTGTGAAAGATGACTTAACTGATTTATTAGCTATTACCGATACTGTTGTTAGTAGATCTGGTTCTAATGCGATTTATGAGTTTTTAACGTTACGCATTCCTATGTTACTCATTCCATTAGGTTTGGAACAGTCTAGAGGAGACCAAATTGACAACGCTAAAAATTTTGCATCAAAAGATTTCGGTAGATATATTTTAGAAGATGAACTTTCTGAAAACCAACTAGCTGAACAATTAGCTGATATAGAACATAATAGATCAGACATTATTGATAAAATGAAAACTTATAAAGAAAGTTATACTAAAGAAGATTTATTCGATAAAATCGTTACAGACGCAGAAGCTTAATAAGGGGGGCGTGGTGCAATGTCACACTGGAAAAGAATTTCATTATTAATCATCTTCACCTTAATATTTGGTGTCATTGCATTTTTCCATGAATCAAGATTAGGAAAATGGATTGATAATGAAGTATATGAATTTATATACTCATCAGAAAGCTTTATTACAACTTCAATCTTTTTAGGTGTAACAAAAGTGGGCGAAGTTTGGGCAATGGTATGCTTATCATTGTTATTAGTGGCATTCTTAATGCTAAAACGCTTAAACATTGAAGCATTATTTTTTGCTATAGTTATGAGTTTATCTAGTACATTAAACCCTCTATTAAAAAATATTTTTGACAGAGAACGACCTACTTTACTCAGATTAATCGATATTTCAGGTTTCAGTTTCCCTAGTGGACACGCTATGGGTTCGACAGCCTTTTTCGGCAGTGCGATTTATATCTCGAATCGAGTAATGAAAGGGAAATCAAAAGGATTTATGATTGGCTTATGTGCATTATTTATCATAATGATTTCTTCTTCTCGCGTTTACTTAGGTGTACATTATCCTACAGATATTATCGCGGGAATTATAGGTGGCGTATTTTGCATTGTTTTAGCGACGCTAATGTTACGTAAAAAATTGAATATCTAAATTATTAGGTTATTTAGATAAAATATAAAGCTGACTTTACTAAAGTAAAGTCAGCTTTTATAATACGTTGACTCGCAACGTTAGTCTTTTACGGGCATATAAAAGGGGATATTTCTGAAAATGATCAATGCTAATAAGAACGTAATGTGTGGGGGGAATGTCTTATTTAGTATTGATAATCATTTTCAATTACATTATACAACATTGAGAATCATTGTCAATTAAATCCTTAGAATTTTTTAAAATTTTTCGTTTTATGAGTTAAGTTAACACATTATTTAATGTAATGAGCTATTCTATTGTTCATTCGAATAGCTTGCTAAAATAATATGGTTATAATAAGATTATTTAATTACTAAGATGTGTATGAGGTGCGATGTATGACAAAAATATTAATTGTTGAAGATGAGCAAAACCTTGCTCGCTTTATCGAATTAGAACTAAAACACGAAGCGTATGAAGTTGAAATTGAAAATGATGGACAAACCGGCTTAGACAGAGCATTAGAATATGAGTTTGATTTGATTTTACTTGATTTGATGTTACCAAATATCAACGGTTTGGAGATATGTCGTCAAATACGTCAAGTTCAAAATACACCTATTATCATGATAACTGCGAAAAGTGACACCTATGATAAAGTTGTTGGTTTAGATTATGGTGCAGATGATTACATTGTAAAACCATTTGATATAGAAGAATTACTGGCACGAATTCGTGCTATGTTAAGACGACAACCACAAAAAAATGAGATTAACATTAATGGTTTAGTAATTGATAAAGGTGCATTTAAAGTATCTGTTAATGGTGAACATGTTGGACTCACTAAAACTGAGTATGACTTATTATTATTACTTGCTGAAAATATTAATCATGTTATGCAGCGAGAACAAATAATAGAATATGTATGGGGCTATGATTCAGAAGTAGAAACTAATGTAGTTGATGTTTATATTCGTTACTTACGTAATAAGTTGAAACCTTTTGATAAAGATAGCTACATAGAAACTGTTAGAGGCGTAGGATACGTGATACGAAGATGAAACAACGTAAATTAAAAACTCAATGGATGCTTATCACTACTACAATCACATTTTCTACTATATTAATTTTTAGTTTGATTATTATATTCTATTTAAGTAGTGCTTTGAGGCACAATGAAGTTAGCGAGGCAGAACGTAGTTCAAACGATATTAACAACTTATTTCAATCGCAACATATTAAAGATATTACACCACTAGATTTAAATGCATCATTAGGTAATTTTCAAAAAGTTATTTTGTTTGATGATCACGGCCAACAAATTATCGAAACATCAAATGACAATTCCATTAAGTATTCTCCAACTTTAAAGCCATCTAAATTTCATCAGATTGAAATCGAAAGTACTGGCAACAAAGATTACCTAATCGTTACAAATAGCGTGCACAATGATAATTTTGATGGTTACAGTATGATTGTTCATTCATTAGATAATTATAATACATTAGTAAACTCGCTTTACTTTTTCGCTTTTGCTTTTGGAATAATTGCTACTATTTTAACAGCTATTATCAGTTATTTTGTGTCATCACAAATTACTAAACCACTCATTACAATGTCTAATAAAATGCAACAAATTAGAAGGGATGGTTTCCAAGAACAATTACAATTGCCTACAAATTATGAAGAAACAGATAATTTAATTGATACATTCAACGAAATGATGGCTCAATTAGAAGAATCATTTAATCAGCAACGACAATTTGTAGAAGATGCATCGCATGAATTGCGTACACCATTACAAATTATTCAAGGTCATTTAAATCTTATACAACGGTGGGGTAAAAAAGATCCTGCAATCTTAGAAGAATCATTAAATATTTCACTAGAAGAAATGACTAGAATTACTAAATTAATCGAAGAACTTTTACTATTAACTAAAGACAATAACAATGTAAACGAGCGTGAAATAGAAATAGTAGATATTAATAAAGAAATTAAGTCACGCATTAAATCTGTTGAACATTTGCACCAAGATTATACCTTTGAATTTATACCATATCCTAAACCTTTAAATATTAAAATCAATCGCTATCAATTCGAGCAGGTGTTGATTATATTTATTGATAACTCCATGAAATATGACCAGAAAAACAAACAAATAACAATTCAAACCGGTCTTAAAAACAAACAAATTTCAATAGAAATTACTGACCATGGCTTAGGTATTCCGCAAGAAGATATTGAATTTATCTTTGACCGTTTCTATAGAGTAGATAAATCTCGTGCACGTAACTTAGGTGGCAACGGCTTAGGACTGTCTATTGCGAAAAAAATAATCGAATACTATGGTGGAACAATTCAAGTTGATAGTGAATTAGGAAGTTATACTACATTTAAAATTACATTTTAACAATTAAATATAATAATACAAAAATAACTATGATTAGTTTGTCGAAAAGAAGGGCAAAGTACAACTGATTGTAGTTATTTTTTTAATTACAGCAACTTTTTAATCAATAAAGAAAGCATCAAAATATAGATACAATAGCAATTTTATTTTGTTGATTGATTTTTGCGTTATACAAGCTTTTGCTACTTTAATTTCAATTGATTTAATGCTATTATTGATTTGTAAGCGTTTCAACTATTTTGTGGAGGGTGTAAAATGAGCAACGAAAGACAGGTAACTGAGGCACCTGTAAATTTCGGGACAAATCTAGGATATATTCTTGATTTGTATGACAACTATTTAGAAGATCCGACTGCAGTCCCTGAAGATTTGCAAGTCCTTTTTAGTACAATTAAAAACGGTGAAGCTAACATCGAAACCAAATCAGGCGTTCAAAGCGCTAATACCAAAGCAGATAGCACGATCAAACGTGTTATGAGATTAATCGATAATATACGTCAATACGGGCATTTATTGGCAGATATTTATCCAGTTAATCGTCCTGAAAGAAAACATGTACCAAAGTTAAATATTGAAGATTTTAATCTTGATAAAGAGACTTTGGAAAGTATTTCGGCTGGTATTGTATCTGAACATTTTAAAGATATTTACGACAACGCATACGAGGCTATTGTTCGTATGGAAAAACGTTACAAAGGTCCTATTGCCTTTGAATATACACACATTAATAATAATAGAGAGCGTGTATGGTTAAAACGTCGTATAGAGACACCTTATAAAGCCACACTAAATGACAATCAAAAAATTGAATTATTTAAAAACCTTGCACATGTCGAAGGTTTTGAGAAGTATTTGCATAAAAACTTTGTAGGCGCAAAGCGATTCTCAATTGAAGGCGTCGATACACTAGTACCAATGTTACAACAAACATTGAAATTAGCAGGTAATGAAGGTATACAAAACATTCAAATTGGTATGGCACATAGAGGACGTCTTAACGTCTTAACACACGTGCTAGAAAAACCATATGAAATGATGTTATCTGAATTTATGCACACTGATCCAATGAAATTCTCACCAGAAGATGGTAGTTTATACCTGACTTCAGGCTGGACAGGCGATGTAAAATACCATTTAGGTGGCGTGAAAACAACATCTTCTTATGGTATTGAACAACGTATTTCACTTGCTAATAACCCAAGTCACTTAGAAATTGTTGCACCAGTTGTTATTGGTAAAACAAGAGCAACACAAGATGACACTAAAAAAGCAGGCTCGACAACAACTGAATTTAATAAATCTATGCCAATTTTAATTCATGGTGACGCAGCTTATCCTGGACAAGGTATCAATTTTGAAACAATGAACCTTGGCAATTTAGATGGGTATTCTACAGGTGGTACGCTACATATTATTACAAATAATAGAATTGGTTTCACAACAGAACCTGAAGACGGACGTTCTACAACGTATTCATCTGATGTTGCAAAAGGCTATGATGTGCCAATTATGCATGTTAATGCAGATAATGTAGAAGCCACTATCGAAGCTATTGAAATTGCAATGGCATTCAGAAAAGAATTCGATAAAGACGTGGTTATTGACTTAGTTGGTTATCGCCGTTATGGACACAATGAAATGGATGAACCATCAATCACTAATCCAGTTCCATATCAACAAATACGTGATCATGATCCAGTCGATATTTTATATGGTAATCAATTAGTTGAAGAAGGTATTATTTCGAAGGATCAAATGAATAATATTTTTGATGAAGTTCAAAAAACATTACGTGCTGCACATGATAAAATCGATAAAAATGACAAAATGGATAATCCAGATATGCAAAAACCTGAGAGTTTACAACAACCTTTACAAGGTGATGATCGTCAATTTACTTTTGAACAATTACAAGAAATAAATGACGCTATGCTATCTTATCCGTCTGATTTTACTGTGTTGAAAAAACTAAACAAAGTATTAGAAAAACGTAAAGAACCATTTAACTCTGAAGATGGATTAGTAGACTGGGCTCAAGCTGAACAATTGGCCTTTGCGACTATTACACAAGATGGCAAACCAGTTCGTTTGACTGGGCAAGATAGCGAACGCGGTACATTTAGTCATCGTCATGCAGTATTACATGATTCAGAAAATGGCAATACATTTATACCGTTAAATCATGTTCCAAATCAAAAAGCTACTTTCACAGTTTATAATTCACCATTATCAGAAGCAGCTGTAGTTGGTTTTGAATACGGCTATAATGTACAAAATAAAGATTGTATGACTATTTGGGAAGCACAATACGGAGACTTTTCAAATATGTCGCAAATGATTTTTGATAATTTCTTATTTAGTGCACGAGCTAAATGGGGAGAACGTTCAGGTTTAACATTATTATTACCTCATTCATTTGAAGGTCAAGGACCAGAACATTCTTCTGCAAGACTTGAAAGATTTTTACAACTTGCGGGCGAAAATAATATGACTGTTGCAAATCTTTCAAGCTCAAGTAACTATTTCCATTTACTTAGAGCGCAAGCTGCTAATTTAGGTACTCAATCAATGAGACCATTAGTAATTATGTCTCCAAAAAGTTTATTGCGTAATAAAACAGTTTCAGATCCAATTTCTAAATTTACTTCAGGCAAATTTGAACCAATTTTAACTGAAGAACATGATAAAGAAGCTGTTAAAAAAGTGGTTTTAGCGTCAGGTAAAATGTTTATCGATTTAAAAGAGCATTTGGCTAAAAATCCAAACAATTCTATTTTATTAATTGCTGTTGAAAGATTATATCCATTCCCAGCATCAGAAATAGAAGCTATTTTAAATGATTTACCAAACTTAGAAACTGTCGCTTGGGTACAAGAAGAACCTAAAAACCAAGGCGCATGGTCATTTGTTTATCCATACTTAAAAGAGTTAACTGTAGACAAATATGATTTAAGCTATCACGGACGTATCCAACGTGCAGCACCAGCTGAAGGTGATGGCGAAATTCACAAACTCGTACAAAATATGATAATTGAACAAAGCACAAATAATAACTAGGGGGAAGTTAGGCATGCCAGAAGTAAAAGTTCCAGAATTAGCAGAATCAATCACAGAAGGTACCATTGCAGAATGGTTAAAACAAGTAGGAGATAGCGTCGATAAAGGTGAAGCTATTCTCGAATTAGAAACAGATAAAGTCAATGTTGAAGTAGTTTCAGAAGAAGCAGGTGTATTACAAGAAACTTTAGCCAACGAAGGTGATACTGTTGAAGTTGGTCAAGCTGTTGCAGTTGTAGGAGAAGGTTCAGGCAATGCAAGTAACAGCAATGAAGATACTTCATCACAACAATCAACTGAAGCATCTTCAATTGGAGAGGCAGCGTCCACTTCAGATGAAGCACCAAAAGCAGAACAAAATGACTCTACAGATTCAACACAACGCGTTAATGCAACACCATCAGCACGTAAATATGCTCGTGAAAAAGGCGTTAATTTAAACGACGTGGCAGCAAAATCAAACGATGTTGTACGTAAAGAAGATGTTGATCAACAACAAAATGGAGCAGCTGCTTCAAACAATAAACCGGCTGAAAGTAGTAAAAAACAAGAAACACCAGCTCCAGCAGCTCAAAAACCTTCAAAACCAGTTAAACGTGAAAAAATGTCGAGACGTAAGAAAACTGCTTCTAAAAAATTACTAGAAGTATCAAACAATACAGCAATGCTTACAACTTTCAATGAAATTGATATGACAAACGTTATGAACTTACGTAAACGTAAAAAAGAACAATTCATTAAAGATCATGATGGCACTAAACTTGGTTTCATGTCATTCTTCACAAAAGCAGCTGTTGCAGCATTGAAAAAGTATCCTGAAGTTAACGCTGAAATTGATGGCGATGACATGATTACTAAAGAATACTACGACATTGGTGTTGCTGTTTCTACAGATGATGGTTTACTTGTACCATTCGTTAGAGATTGTGATAAGAAGAACTTTGCGGAAATTGAAGCTGAAATTGCCAATTTAGCAGTTAAAGCACGTGATAAAAAATTAGGTTTAGATGATATGGTCAACGGATCGTTTACTATTACAAATGGCGGTATTTTTGGTTCAATGATGTCAACGCCAATCATTAATGGTAGTCAAGCAGCAATCCTAGGCATGCACTCTATCATCACACGTCCAATTGCTATTGATGCAGAAACTATTGAAAACCGTCCAATGATGTACATTGCATTAAGCTATGACCACCGTATCATTGATGGTAAAGAGGCAGTAGGCTTCTTGAAAACAATAAAAGATTTAATTGAAAACCCAGAAGATTTACTATTAGAATCTTAATCCACAACACAAAATAGTTTACTAACCCTAATACAACGGCGTTCAGCGTCGTTGTATTTTTATGTATTTATGCATTTCTGAGAATTTCCCCCAAATTTCCCCCATAGCGTAATTATTTTTAGAAGCAGGCTACACTATTCATAATCAAAATAAAAAAGCACCTAATCAATATAGGTACTTTCAGTGTAATTATTGAACTAACCAAAATTTTTTTTTTTGATTAATATTATTCTTAAAGTCTTTGTCATATGCCTCTAGCTCATTAATCAAGTTTTGTGCCATGTTATCAGTTACATGTGTATATATCCTTAATGTCATATTGCTATCAGAATGACCTACACGCTCTTGAATAGCTTTTAAGGGGATTGCATGCTGTGCTAAGATAGATACATGAGTATGACGCATTGTGTGCGTTGTGACACGCTTTGTGATATTGGTAATCTCTAGCGCTTCTTTTAAGATATAATTTATCTTATTAGTTGAAAGGGGATTACCTTTTTTATTTGTGAATATGAAATCACGTTCTAAAAATTCGGGGTCTAATTCATTGAATTGCTTGTACTCGTATAATTCCTCAAAAATTTCAACTGCTCGTGCTGTAATACCAATCTTACGCATACTTGAACCCGTTTTTGTAATATCTTTCACGCCATATCTTTCTGTAATGGGGTCTTTTCTGTCTACTAATGTACCATTTACATCAATAAACCGCTTCGCGAAATTAATATCTTTAAACTGTAACGCCAATACTTCACCAATACGCATACCAGTAAGCAATTGTATTTCTAGTGCTTTATATGCTGAGTAATATGTTTTAGCCCATGCATATTTGTAATTCTTGTCATACATTTTCTGTAAAGCATTAAGTAACTGGTGCTGTTCCAGCTCATTTAGATAGTTCTCACGCTCTTCAATTATTTGTTCATAGGTCTTCTTATTGCTAGGCAACTTCACACGCTCAATAGCTGTTATATCATTCATACCATACACATCACGCACGTACTTAAATACAGACATCAATCTATTCTTATGTGACTTCACTCGTGAATAGCTAACACTTTTAGCCCATGTATCAATTAAATCTTGCATATACTGGTAATGCACATTAACAATTTTAATATCCTTTTCAATATCATGCTTCATAGATTCAATTTCATACTTATATGAGTTCACGGTGCTTTGTTTTAAGTTATCTGATTTAATAGCGCGCTCTAACCAATCGCTCATGGCGGCATGTAGCGTAAGATTCTTTAATTCTTTTGTATTTCTATCCTTGAGCTTTACCTCTATTTTATTCTGTAATAGCTTTCTAGCTTCATTTTGATATGGTTTGGTATCTTTGTTCATAGTTACAGAAACTTCGCGCCATTTGTTTGTGAGTGGGTCATTATACTTCTCAAAGAACTCGTAACGTTTAACTCCAGATTTACTCACTTTTTCTTTTACATACATTAGTTATCACTATCCTCTAAAGAATCTCCATAGTTAAGTAATTTCAATTTATTCTTCGCTAATTCAGATTCAACCATTAAATTATAATATTCATCTTCTTCTAACAATTCAGGATAAGTACTAACATACATATCAATAATTTCATCAACAACATTTTTTATATGGGACTTTATTTTATCACCTAATATTATTTGATAATCAACATTATTTTGAGTGTATCTATACCCAACTCTTTCACTACTAACGTTTAGCACATTGAATAAATCTGTATACCCACTACTTCTAACAGTTATTTTTTCGTCATTCATATGTATCAATTGTTGAAATGCTTTTTCTTTATTCTCTTGATTATTTAATTCTGGTATTGCTGCAATTAGTTCATTTAATACACTCAACTTATTATAACCAAACTTACTTAATCCGTTAGCCAATTTCACAATAGTATTAAGTTTAGGATTGCTCTTTTTACCAGTTTCTAAATTATAAACATATGATTGACTTAAATTTGATGCTCTTGCTAATTCTGTAATAGAAATATTCTTTTCTTGCACATAAGATTTTATTAACTTTTCTAAATCTCCAGACATAAAATTACCTCCTTTATTCAACTTATTATTACACAATATTCATTAAGTTTAAAGTAAATTATTGACATAATCGTAACCAACAAATATAATTTGGATATGATTTTATATCTGGAGGTAAAAATATGGAGTTAAATACTAGGAAAATTAAAATTGCAATGGCAAATAATGAAATAAGCCTCACTGAACTAAGTAAAGAGGTAGATATTAGTTACAACCATTTATCTAATGTTATTAACGGACATTCAAACACAAGTAGAAGAACCATTAAATTAATAGCTCTAGCACTCAATGTTGAAGTTGATGAAATTTTCGCATCAAAGGAGGCGATTAAATGAGTAAAGCAGTAAATATTGTTCCTACTCGAGAAAATACGGTTATTTCAGATGAGCAAGTGTCAAAGATTGAGCCTATTTATGCAAGAGTAGCGCAATTAAGTAAAATATATGCACTCAGTCAAAGCACAGTGATTAAATACGTTAAAGAAGCGGAAAAAAGTAAGGATTTTTCGCAAATTGTCAAAAGACCTAGTCCATCGATACTCATAATTCATATCAAAGGGTTTGGTGATTTTATTGAGGCACGACAAAAGAAAAGTTTTCGAAAAATAAACAAATAATGGAGGATTCACAAATGAAAAATAATCAAAGTAATATACCACCAGAAATAGCAAGAGAAATAACTATGAAAATACTAGAGGGTGAAACAAAGAAATTTAAAGAGCATTCAAAAAACATGAGCGATAAAGAAAAAGATTCATTGGTTGATAGTATTTTACAAGAGCACAATATCAATAATTATGAATTAAATGAAATCATGTCTGATTACGAAAATATGTTTCATTTATCAAGTCTTGCAAGAGACATAATGCTTTCTATTCCAACAAATGAATATATCCAATACTCAGCAATGTATTCAAGAGAAGCTGATTTGAATGATTTATTTTTAGCACAGGAATACTTGAATGAATTAATTGAAGCTGTAAAAGAGCAACATTCAAATTACGAAATCGATTACAAAGAGGAGGAATAAAACATGAAATTTTATGACAAAGGTAGCACAGTATATCTACAAGCAGAAACAGAATTAGAAGCTGAGGTATTAAGAAACAATAGCGAGCAGTTAGAACAGAAATTCGATGAAATGGCATCAGAAGCAATAAAAAAAGCGCAACGCTAGAAGCCGACCAAAGCAATAGCGTTACGCAAAGATTAAATTAATAACCCGCTTCTCATATTAGCAGTTACAAAGCGATTTTAAAAGTTGTTTACTACTAATAATAGGCGGGTTTTATCTTAAGTATTAAACCACAGGAGTGATTTCGTGATTGTAAAACAATATTTTGATTATAAAATCAGATTTATAAATAAAAACGGTGAGTATTGGGCAGTGGCAAGTGATGTAGCTAAAATTTTAGGTTTCAGAGACGCGCATACTGCCGTTAGATATTTACCTACACATGTAAGAGGTACTCTTAAAGGGCGTACCACATCAGAAAAAACTAAAGCTAGAAAATATCAAGACTATACAGTCATTAATGAAAAAGGCATTTACCGCTTAGCCATGAGATCAAACAAACCAGAAGCATTAGACTTCCAAGATTGGATTTGCGACATGCTCGTTGGACTGAGACAAGGTGCAGGCTTACAACCATATAATGCCTTCGACATGTTAGATAAGCAACATCAAATTGGCGTTATGGATTTGCTCAATAATAACTATGAAGATATTTCAGACAAAGTTTTTATGAAAGCAAATACTATTGCCAATAAGGCAGTTTCAACAATATACGGCTATGACAAAATGATTAACAAAGGCATCATGACTGGAGAAATGAAGCAACTACGACAAATTATCTTAAATGATACCGTACAACTCATTATTACTGCTCAAAAGTTCAACCTGGACATATCTATCAGCAAGACAATATACGATAAATATATTTACAGAAAGGGGGTCGCTTAATTGTCCACCAACACAATTAGCATTAACGAAAAGAAATATTTTAGTGGTAACAAGTTTTTATTTTATGACTTTGCCACTTACTTATACAAAAAATATAAAGGCTGTCAGATTAACGGGCAGCCTCACTATTTTAACGGTGAGTATTATCAACTGTTGGATATAAACACCTTGAATCAAATTACATTAGTGGAACTTCCTAATTTAAGTATAAAGCAAAATAATGAAGTATTCCATAAACTGAAAGCCTTATGTAGCCGAAATGCAAAAGATGAAGCGGGCTCAAAATATATTGGTGTTAAAAATGGAGTGTTCAATCTTGAAACGAAGCAATTAGAGCCATTTTCAGAGCATTTAGTGATTACATCGACTATTAATACCAATTACGACCCGAATGCTCAAAGTGACCTATTAGAATCGTTTATACGCGAAATCTCGGATGATAACAAAGACATTGAAACACTATTATATCAAATGGTCGGCTATACAATGTACTCAAACAATAAATTTGGCGTAGCTTTCTACCTCTATTCAAATGGAGGGTCTGGAAAATCTTCGTTCATGCATATTATTAATGAGTTAGTAGGTGAAGAACACACAACGTCACTATCAATCAAAGAGCTTACAGATAAATTTAGCAAAGCACATTTATACGGTTCACATCTGAATTTAACTGATGATGTTGATACAGACGCCATTATCAATAATACAGGTATCTTGAAGTCATTGATTACTGGTGAACGTATAAATGCACAACTTAAATATGGTTCTCCGTTCGATTTTATACCGAGAACTAAATTTATCTTAGCTGGTAATGACTTATTTTCAACGTCAGACGATAGTTACGGATTCTTCCGTCGTCTTATTATTGTTCCAATGACACGCACCTTTGACAATATCAGCAACATTAAAGACCCATTTATATTAGATAAGCTCAATACAGATGAAGTTAAGTCAGCATTACTTAATAAGGCTCTAAATGGGTTGCTTGAGGCAATCAACAATAAAGGGATAACTGAACCCGAAATATCAAAAGAGTACAAAGCGCAATATCGAACAGATAATAGCCCAATAAGGCAATTTGTAGCTCATTCAGAAGAGCAAGAGGTATCACTGTTTCTAGGTAGGACAACAACAAAGGCATATCAAAATTATAAAAATTGGTGCCTAGAAAATGGATTCAAGGCAGTTGATAGTAATAAATTTGGTAAGCAACTCAAAAACATCGGTTTTTCATCTAAAGTTTCAAAATTACCTGGAGAAAGAAAATCTATTCGCTTTTACACGAATAGCAGTGATACTACTTTGATTTATAACGATAAAAGTGAATTTATTAAAGAAATATAGTTACAGGATTACATCAAGTTACATCACTTCTGTAACTCTTAGAACTCAACAGTGCCAAGGCTTATAATACTTTGGTTACTGGTTACATCTAATTATAAAAGTATATAAGAAATAATAAGTATATATATAAAGATTTTTCAAAGATTTGGTGTAACCGAGTAACTACTTTAATAGATACTTTCATATCAAGGTTTAGACTGTATTTAAATGCTGTAACTTTGCTGTGACCGTGTAACCACTAGCATTTATGCCGAGAAAATCTATTTGGCGATGAGAGCCCTTAATTAGACTAAAAGCGGCAGCGGTCGGATAGCGTCAAGCTATCAAATCGACCGACTGCTTAGCTTTAGGATTATTAAGGAGCGCAGAATCGTCGGCAAATAGAGGAATTGGAATAAAGCGTTATTAAGTAAGTGAATAAGTAATTGTAAATTAACCAACGAATTATATGCGTACATGTTTTAAGTGTTCCTTTAGGTTCGCTTAACAACTGGATGCCAACAATCGAACGAAGTGAGTGCGTAGGTACTTCAAATATAGGAGGTAATTAAAATGAGTAATGATTTTTATAATATAAGTGATGAAGCAAGGAAAGTAATTAACGAAGTGATCGATACTTTAGACGGTGCAATCAATGACAAACGTGTATTATATCCAGTAACTATAGATAAAGGTAATGGTGAGAGTAATTCACACTTTGAATACCGTGAGCAACACTTACAGTCAACAATTGAGTGGGCTATTGATTATATAGGCGGCAATATTGATATAGACGGTGATTCTGATGAACATAGTAATCTAGGAGGTAATCGACATGAGTAAAGAGTCAGTCAGCTTAGGTGCACAATGGATATTAAATGACATATTAGAGCAAATTGATGATGCACTAGCAACAGACAGTGAATCAATTACAACTTTAGAAATTTTTAATAACAATGACGAATTAACTAGCAGAAAAGAAATGAATAAAACTGAGTATTTAAAGCATACTTTAGAAGTTATTAGAGAGCAAATATCAGACAAATTCGATTTAGATGAGTGGTGATTAGATGACTACAAACAAAGTAACTAAGAGGCGGATGTCAATGGCACTAGGACGAATTCTAACAACCGCATTTGCTCAACACATCAAACAATGCAAACAAGATAATTCTTTTAATACAGAGCTTCACAACGAGCTGAGTGAAGTACAGACAAGATTATATAGTCTAATTAACCAGAATAAAATTGATGTGTGCATTGAGACGATACCCAACTTCTTAATACCATATCTCGATACAAGTATTAAAGAAGTTGAGCAGTCAATTGAATTTTATATTAAGCCTTCATTTTATGAAATTGATAATAAACTAAAAGTATTAATTTAAGGAGGCGATATAATGCCAGTATATAAAGATGAACAACGCGGTACATGGTATGTACAAGCTGAATTTAAAGGATTAAATGGAAAGAGAGTAAGACTAAAGCGTCGAGGTTTTAAACGCAAAAAAGACGCTCTAAATGCAGAGAAAGAACTTATTGAAGAATACAAAAAACCATATATAGATTTAACATTCGAAAAATTAGCTAAACTCTATATGGATTACTCAATCGGACACAAGAAACAGCGCAGTATTAAAAATCAGAACAGCTTAATAAATACAGTACTTATACCATATTTTAAGAATCATAAAGTTAAAGATATTAAGCCAGTAGATATAGATACATTTTATCATAAAATACTACCGAAATATTCAAATGCTACCATGAAAAATATAAGAACCAGACTATCGGCAATATTAAATTATGGTGTTTCATTTTATGATTTACCTAAGAATCCAGCAAGTATTGTTTCTCTTCCTAAAAAACAGGAAGAGAGACATTTAAAATATTGGACTGTAGAACAATTCAATACTTTTATTAGTTATGTTGATGACATTTTATACAAAAGTATGTTTAGTGTTTTGTTTTGGACAGGGTTAAGAAAAGGCGAAATGCTTGCTTTGCGTGTGTGCGATATAGACATTGATAACAAGTTATTAAACGTCGAAAATAGTTGGAATGGTACTGATATAACATCTGTTAAAACAACCGTTTCAGAGCGACGTATAGGTATACCAGAACATTTATGTGAGGATATTCAAACCTTGATTGATCATCATAAATATTGTCATGGGGTTGTTAAACAAATTGATTTTTTATTTTCAGTCCGTAATCCGACTGTACCAATGGCACCAGGCAACGTAAATTTACAACTTAAAAAGATTACTAAGAAATCGGAGTTGCCTCGTATACGGGTACATTATTTTAGACATTCACATGCGAGCTTATTAATTAATAAAGGTGTATCGCTTTATGTGGTTTCTAAACACTTGGGTCACGAAAGCATTCAAACCACCGCTAACATCTACGGACATCTATATCCAAGTAGTGAAGCGGTTATCACAAATACACTGGATAGTATTTATAATTCAGATAAAAAGGAGGTGGATATATGGTAAGAGTTAAAATGAGTGATTGGACAAGTAAAGAAAAGTTATTACTTATTGAGGGTTGGTCGAGAGATGGACTTACCAATGAGCAAATAGCTCATAATATGGGTATACATCGTGGAACATTGGTTAAATGGCAAAAAAAAGATAGTAACATTAGCGACGCCCTAAAAAGAGGTAAAGAAGTTGTTGATAGAGAAGTTGAAAACTCATTATATAAAAATGCGATCGGCTTCCACTATACAGAAGAACAACTTACTGATACTGGTGAAATTGTGCAAGTGAGCAAATACCATAAACCAAATACAACTGCTCAAATATTCTGGTTGAAAAATCGTAAACCTAACATATGGAGAGACAAACAAAACATTGAACATGGTGGTAACATTGAAAACAATGTAAATCATTATGCAAATTTATCAGAAGCGGAATTAAAAAAATTAGCAGGTTATGAGAATTAACCAATAGGTAAAAGAGATGGCGTAATTAGCTTATTAACATTTAGGATCATTTTTGTATATAGACTTTTTAAGGTAAGTAGTGGATAATTTTCTTAACTTACAGTTAAGAAGGGATAGATAAAAATTGAAAACAAATAGTATATGCAAAATAATACTTTTTTGTATAATATTGGTGACAATTACTACTGGAGGAATAGCCTATTTAAATATGGAATGGAAAATGTTAATGATAAGTATAATTACATTAATAATTAATACTGTTATGTTAATAGTTGCTATACAAGGTATTGTATTACCACTACGAGAAAAGAAAAAAGAAGAACGACGCAAAAGTAAAAAATCGATAAGCATAATAAATACTATTATTAAAGACAAAAAAGAAAGATTAAATATAATATATATGTCCTTGAACATATTTAAAATCAAACCTTTTAAAGAGGATAAGGAGAAAACATTTATAAATGATAATTATGAAACTATGGCGTTTACAATTAGTCATTTATAAAATAATAACTTTGTTGAAAAGATACAAGGTATAAGAGATGAATATAGCAGTTTTTTATTTTCTAAGTTTGAAATGCTTGAGGATTCAGATATAGAAAATATCAAAAATAGAATAAAGAATATAGATGAGTTAATTTTTCAGACAAATCAAATCTACAACTTAGTACCAGAAGAAATAAGAAAAAATCAAAGTATAATTAAAGTAGAAGAGTATTTAAAGGAGGGCATAAACAAACACTTTAATGGAGAAAAGTCGAATAAAGAAGAGTTTTGGATTGCCTCTGCGCTATATACATTTGAAAAGTTTGAGGAATACAAAGAATCGATTAAAAATATAGATCAAAAGTTATAAAATTTTTACGTAATAACTTTATTTACTTTAATAATTTTATATTATACTAAACTAAAATATAGATATATTGCTACAGCGCCTCACTTTAAGTTGTGGGGCTTTTTAATATTGATATAAAATTTTAAAAGTTAAATTCTACACAATTTAACATTCAATTTCCCAAACCCTTTTTTTCTTTGCTATAATAAATATAAATGAAAGGAGTGTTTAGCATGGGAAAACCATTTACAGAAACACTTTCACTTAAACCTTTTACTAAGTGGACAGGTGGCAAACGCCAATTGTTACCAGATTTAAATAAACTAATCCCTAAAGATTTTAATGAGTATTATGAACCTTTTGTGGGCGGTGGAGCATTGTTATTTGATTTACAACCTAGTTCCGCTTCTATAAATGATGCCAATGAAGACTTAATTAATGCATACAGAGTTATTAGGGACAACGTAGAAGAATTAATAGAAATACTGGAAACTCATAAAATCAATAATACAAAAGAGTATTATTATGAAATTAGGTCTTTAGACAGAAGTAATGAATTTAGTAAAATGAGTTCAATAGAAAAAGCGGCTAGAATGCTATATATGTTACGTGTTAACTTCAATGGTTTGTATAGAGTAAATTCTAAAGGACAATTCAATACACCTTATGGTCGTTACAGTAATCCTAAAATAGTTGATAGAGAAAATTTATTAAATATAAGTAAATATCTTAATCAAAATATTAGAATTATGAATGGTGATTTTTATAATTGTGTTCAAAATGCACAAGCAAATGACTTTGTATATTTTGATCCACCTTATGTTCCTCTCTCTACATCTTCAAATTTTACTAGCTATACTGCTGACAAATTTAATTTGCAAGAACAAGAACGTCTAAGAGATACTTTTGTTGAATTAGACAATAAAGGTGTTTATGTCATGCTATCAAATTCAAATTCAGACATTGTTTATGATTTGTATCATGATTATAAAGATAAAATAAAAACTGTTGATGCAAGTCGAATGATTAATTCAAACAGTAAAGGCAGAGGGAAAATTAAAGAGGTTATTATTACAAACTATTAATTATGGAGGCGTAACAAAGTGAATTATAATGTATTTCAATATCTAAACTTAAAGCCACAAGAAAAAACCGATTACTTCATGCAAACTAGATCAGAATTAAGTTTTTTGCCAAATTATTGGGTTAACTTTGAAAATGTAAAACGTAATTTAGATAAATACGATATACCAGATTTATATACACTTGATTATCTAATAGCTAAAAATCGCTATGAAATAGAAAACTTTTTTAAAGAGAGAGCTCATTTAATTAAATTAGTTCCAAAACTATTAGGAATTAGAGAAAATAAAATGACAAAAGGAATTTTAGAAGTTCAGGGAATTGATGGAACATACCATTTAAATTTTCGTGACATTGATTCAAAGAATATTGAGCAATACATTAAATTTATCCATGAAAGTGGTTTGACTAAGTGCTTACAAGAAGGATTACGAAAATCTGTTCATGACTACGCTGTTGGTGTAGAAGCGGGTATGGATTCTAATGGAAGAAAAAATCGTAGTGGTGATATGGGCGAAATGTACTTAGAGAAAGTATTAAATGCTATCGCCGATGATAGAAACTGGATAGCTCATGGACAAACCACTGCTAAATTAGTAAAAGAATGGCACGATATAGATTTAGAAGATACATTTGCCAATAGACGTTTTGATGGTTCTTTATTTAATCCCCAAAGAGAAAAACTATATTTATTTGAGGTAAATAACTTTAATTCAGGAGGTAGCAAATCAAAAGCATCAGCTACAGAATTTAAAGATCTACATGATAGATTTAGCCGCACTAACCATGAATTTATTTACATAACAGATGGTAAAGGATGGGATAGCGATAAATCACACCTCATTGAAGCTATGGAATATATAGGTAAGGTCTTTAATTATCAAATGGTAGAAGATGGTTATTTAAAAGACTTTTTAATATAGATGATTTGTTCATAATTGGATTGATACAACGCCTCACATTAAGTTTGTGGGGTTTTTATTTTCTTATTAAAATATTACAGTTGTCAGCCTTTAAATTAGAACTTTTATATAAAACTAGGTACTTTTTATCATCAACAATCAAAATAAGCTGAAAACACCCTTAAAACGAAAAATCAAGGCATTGTACGACTGTACGTGTAAGGTGTTAGTATAATTAAAAATAATAAGAAAATGAAGTGGGGTGCCGACTATGAGTTTATCAATCCAAGAACAAAGAGAGTTGTTAAAACAAGCACGAAAAGATAAACGACGTTTGTCATTACCTGAAAAGTGGGCAGAAGAAGAAAAAATAAACAAGCAATTGGGCGTATATAAAGATAGCCCAGAAACTTTTAAGGCACGTGAAGTAAACGATGAAGAATTCAAGGAATTATTAAACAAGTATTCAAAGTAAAAATTAAATCTAGTACGTAATTAATACGTTTGAGGTGTTGAAAATGAATGAACAAGAACGTAAGCAATTAATCGATGAAAAAAGAAAAAATATTAATCCAGAATTGATCAAACAACGCAAAATACAATCAGACGAATGTAGATATGAGTATGCATTAAATGAGAAGCGCAAATCACTTACATTGCAAGAAAAGTGGAAAATGGAAGGGCAACAAATCTATGAAGAAAACAAATCATATTTTGATTGCAAGCAAAGTAATATTGATTTGAATAAGTTTATCGATAAGGTCAAAAATCAACAATAAACAACAGGTAATAAAAAACGATTGCTTATTGAAAGAACTATCGTAACTGGTAGAATGTAGATAAGTACAGAAGTGTTCACATCTAAACGCAGATTTGCTTTTTGATTAAATATTAGGGTAGTACCCCCAAATTTCCTCCATAGAACACATTAATCATGAATATTCATACGTATTTATATAAGAAAAACTTTCCTAAAACCCGCTTCATATCAATGTTTCACTATGTATAATTATAGAATATATATTCTATCTAAATCCTAAATCTCCACAATACATTAAAAACAATAAAGATTTACCGATTCAATATATAGATTGATACAGCGCCTCACATTAAGTTGTGGGGCTTTCATATGTTTATTGCTAACAAATAATATATTTATCTAAATAACTCCTTTGAAATATAAGCGTACCTCTACTAATTCATATATTTTAATGCTATACTATAAAAAAGAATTACCTACTAGGTAAGAGATTGGTGACTGACATGCAAATAATTTATCAAAACAGTAGAGTAAAAACTGTTTGTACAAATTTCAAAAAAGCTTCTAAAAAATACGGTAATAGTACTGCGTTATCTTTAATGAAGTGTATACAATTTATAAATAATGCTGAGTCTCTTAATGATATTATAAATCACTCTCCTTTTAATTTTCACAGGCTACAAGCTGATTTGAAGGAATACTGTAGCATTGATATCGAAGGTAGGAAATCAAAATGGCGATTGTACATAATACCAATCGATGAGAACTATGTTTCTTTAATAAATGATTATAATAATAAAAAAGATGAAATAATACATATAAAGGTTAGTGAGGTGAAAGATCATGGATAATAACAATAATATATATTTAGAAGTAAATGATAGATTAGTATTCCATCCTGCAAGCTTTGTAAAGGATGCATTTGAAGATATGGGAATAACAAGGTCAGAATTCGCAAAAAGATTAGAGACTTCAGAAACAAATAAGAGCGAATTATTCAATGGCAAGATTGATATAACAGTTAATATGGCTAGAAAATTGGAGAATGTTACAAATGTAAGTTCAGGTACATGGTTAAACTTACAAAATGAATACAGTGTTGCAAGAGAGGAATTAAAAGAACTTGATAATATAAATGAGCAATTGAGTATTTTAGATTGTATTGATTATAGTTCCTTAGTAAAAAGAGGGTATCTTGAATACACTAGGAAAAGAGAGAATAAGGTAAGAAAATTATGCACACTATTAAAAACTAATTCTCTTAAAACTTTAACTGATGCTAATTTTGCTATAGACTTTCGTTCTGCTCCAATTCAAAAAGAAAGAGAAATAATCAATTCAAATATATGGATTGAATTAGTCTCGAGAAGTATGGAGAAAGAACCTCTATTTAAACTTAATAAAGAAAAACTAAAAGAATCAATTGACAATTTAAGAGAACTTACACTATTAGAACCCAAACAATTCATTCCGAAAATCAAAAATATATTAAATGATTGTGGCATTCATTTCATATTAATGCCTAGTTTTAAGAACGCGAAACCTAAAGGAATGGTAATGTGGAAGCATGACCAAGTAACTTTAGCTATGAGTAACAAAGGGAAGTATTCTGATATATTTTGGTTCACATTTTTCCATGAGTTAGGACATATTTTATTGCATCCTCAAATGGATTTCATTGATTTTGATGACAGCTCCTTAGCAAAAAGAGAAAAGGAAGCCGACAGTTTCGCTAGTGAAATTTTAATTCTAGAAAGCAATTATAAGCAATTCATAGAAAATAGCTCATACACAATTAAAAACATTGATAATTTCGCACGTGAAAATCATATTGAAAGAACCATTGTAATAGGAAGGCTCCAAAAAGATAAACTTCTTGAATATCATCAACTTACGCGTTATAAGAAGAAATTTATTTGGGATTTTGAATCATAAATTCCCCCAAAATTCCCCCATAGACTAAATTAATCATGAATATTCATACGCATTTATTTATGAAGCGGTTGCTTAAAAACCGCTTCAGTTCAGTGTTTTATCATGTATAACATTAGAATATATATTCTATCTAAATCCAGAAGATTTACTATTAGAATCTTAATACACAACATAAAATAGTTTATTAACCTCAATACAACGGCGCACAGCGTCGTTGTATTTTTATGTATTTATTCATTTGTGGGAAATTCCCATAAAACTTCTCCTTTATTAGCTTAAGTATTTGTAAGATTAACATGGCGACTGTTAATCTAAACATCAACTTTTCACGTTATTGGGCTGCTCTTAATTGAGTAGCCTTTATCTTTTATATGGATACATGATATAAATTTGGCGTATAGCTTCGTATATACGTTACGTATGCTATGAATCTCATCCTTAAACACGTGAATTATCTAACTGCGCTATGCGCTAAAAACGGGCTTAAAATTCAAATTAGAGACATTGTACGAATATATGCGTAAGGTGTTATTATACTTGCAAACGATAAATTTGTGAGGTGTTGAACATGACTGAAAATGAACACAATACAAGTAGAAATAGAAAGCGCAAACCACTTACATTGCATGAGAAGTGGAGAATAGACGGAGAATTAATTAGAAAGAGCGACCCTGAATATTATGATAGTGAGCAATCTAAAAAAGATTTTAAGGCAAACCTTGAGAAAATACAAAAAATTCTTCAGAAAAATAAAGAACAATAGCTAATATTAAAGCTTTAATATGAAATAGTTAATTAATCTTAATACAACGGCGCACAGCGTCGTTGTATTTTTATTTCATTACCGTCATTACGTAAATTAATAATGTATAACGATATGTAACCGTGCAGTTTCATTATGTTCATTGTTATATTGATGAAACATATTGCCATTAAATTTAATAGATTCATGCTGCTGTAAAATGAACTTTTCTCCATCTAATGTAATTGTTACTGTCCCATCATATACCGTTATATACTTCATAGAGCCAGCACCATGAGGAGATACACTAATTTTTCCACTTGGTTCAATGACAGCCATAAAACTTTCAATTTTTCTTTCAATATCAAATTTAAATATAGAAAATATTTGATATTTGTTGTGCTCTGAAGATAGTGCTTGTGTCTGATCTAACGTTATTTTGTTAATGATAGCACCACTTTCTTGCGTTAATTCTGTGAAAGATACTTTTAATCCACTAGCAATTTTCCATAACGTAGTAATAGATGGTGTTGATGTTTTACGTTCTATTTGACCTAACATTGTTTTACTAACTCCTGTAAGTTCTGATAAATGGTCTAGTGAATAACCATGTTGTTTTCTAAATAACTTTATATTGTCAGATATAATTTCATTAATTTCTTTCATAATTTATACACCTCAAAGGTCATTATAACGCACAAAAAGAACAAAACAAAGAACAATCGTTAAAGTTAACTATTTGTGCTTTATATAAATTATAGAGGTGGGGGAGGTCTTTATTTACCGTCTCAATGCCTATTTGAACCACAACAAGAACTTTTGTGTTAACTAGTAAATACACTGTCAGCACAACTATAAATTAAAAAAGCAACGTCTGTTGATAGACATTGCTTTAAAGATTTTATTATAAAATCCAAATTGTAAACTTCATTCACTATAATATTAACCGATAAAAATAAGAATGATACCGATAATTAATAATGCTATAGACACTCGGGGTTTTGATTGTTGAAATAAATTACTTAATAAAACTATAGCAATACCAATAATGAGGAATTGATTATTAAATGTCGTCACTCCCATAAAGTCACCAATCATCATTATTAGTCCATAAATTAATACAATGATTAATAACACTGTACAGAGTACAGAAATAAATCGGGCTATTTTCAAAATTACCATCTCCAAATTGTTAGTGATTTAAATGCTACATATCACATTGTACTAGTGAAATGAGCTAAAACAAAAGTATATTTGAACTTTTTAATAATAAATTTCAATTGTTATATACAACAAATTAATGATCAAACATTAGCTTTCTACTGTAATATGTCTGTTTCATAGTTTAAAATAAGCTACTGTATAACTAACTTTTTGATAAAGCATATTTTCATAATTAAAAATTTAAGGAGGGGTTTTATGACTAGAAAAGTAATCTTAAATCTTGCAGTAACTTTAGATGGTTTTATAGAAGGGCCAAACGGTGAAATTGATTGGTGCATTATGGAAGATGATATGCAATTCGATAAATTTTTAGAACAAATTGATACGATTCTGTTTGGACGCAAAAGTTATGATTTATGGACCGAATATCAACCTAATAGCAATACTCCGCAAAGTGAATATCATATGTGGGAATTAATGCAAAACACCCACAAATATGTTTTTAGTCGTACACTACAATACTCTAATCCTACAACTACTTATATTAATAATCATATTGCCAACACTGTAAATCACTTAAAAGCTCAACCCGGCAAAGATATTTGGCTTTACGGTGGCTCTAGTATTATCACAACATTTTTAAATCAAAATTTAGTCGATGAATTGCAGTTAGCTGTGCATCCTATTATTTTAGCTGCTGGTACTCCACTTTTTGAAGCTATTAACAACCAAAAACAGTTAGAACTCTCTACAGTAAATACTTACAAAAGTGGAGTAGTACAATTAATTTATCGTCAAAGTACAAAAAATAAGTCAGAAAACAGTTAAACTTAACACTGCATCTGACTTAGTATTCGATTAACACTTGTTGTTTACTAGTTTGTATGCAATTAAAGTTGCTTAAATTGAGTAGACAATGACTTCGATAATGGCAATAATTAAAAATACTACAAATACTATACCGAAAATTTTATTATTTGGCGCTTTATCTTTGGACGACTTTTGGTTGTTTATATTTTTCAAATTCGTAAAGAATGTAATGCCTGAATACACTGCAATTAATACTGTGATGCCAAATAATAAGAAGAAGTTAATCATTCAAAAACCTCCTTATTTAATATTATTGTTAATAAGATAATATTAGTTGTTTATATCTTTATTTTAATACAAAATATCATTTTATCAACTTTGTTTCTTGTTAATTCAACATATTCAAAGTTCATTCTATAAATTAATTAGAAAATACGTTATAATAAATCAAAAGAATGTATTGAGGTGTCTATGAATGAATGGTCTTAGAAGTGTTACGATTGGAACGAGCGATTTAAACAAATCTCAAGCACTATTAACTGATGTGCTAGGTATGACTGTTGGACAAAAAAAGCATGCTTTACGTTTTGGCGATGCAGACTTAGCGTCTGGTACTCGTGTACATGTAGTAGAAATTCCTAACTATAATATTGCGAACAACCAAATTAACAGCATTGGTTTACGTGTACCCACAGATGAAGCTTTATTAGAGTATCAAGCTATTTTGAAAGAGGTTGGTATAGACTATAGCGCTATTACAACTTTAAACGATCATCAATACTTTCACTTTAAAGATCATGATGGGCAACAATTTGCCATTTACTCCAATGAGCATAATAGTGGGACACCTTTAGGTATGCCATCTTTTGATAGTTCAGTGAATCCATTGCATCAAATTCAAGGACTTGCACCGGTTATTATAAAAGTGAATGAACCATTACTAACACAATCTATTTTGTCTAAAGTGTTTAATCTTACTCATTACGCAGAATATGTTGCATCGGACAACGATGATTTCAAAGTTCAAGTTTTCAAAATTGGTGATGGTGGATTAGGGGGCGAATTGCATTTATATCCTGCTGCCGAAGAAATTAACATGCCTGCACATGGGATTGTAGAACAAATAGAATTCGCAACTGAATCAACAGAGGAATATCAACATGCTTTACAACAATTAGAAGTTATTGGCATTCCATACCAAACACTTGATCAAGGTGACGCCCAATCATTAAGAATTTCAGAAAATAGCGGAATTACATTTATTTTAACATTAGAAAAAACAAAGTAATGAAAGGATTTTATAAAAATGCTACACGAAACATGGAAAACACATGAACCACTTAAGAAAGTAGAAGTTGTGCATACAAATGCACAAAAGTTTAAAGTATCTGATATGTTGACAGTAGGCAAACAATATGATGTCATCAATGAAACCGAAGAATATTATCAAATTATTGATAATGCTGGTTTAGTTGGTGGTTATTATAAAACTTATTTTAAAGAAGTTTAACATCTAACTACAAGACATTAATATTAAACATGAGTAATACATGATTAGAATAGTAGACTAGGGTGATTTTTTACTCCAGTCTCTTTTTTAATGACAACACATTTACTGATTATAAGGAGTTATTTTTCATGGTAAAAACACAATATATCAATTCTGATGAAACTATATTCAATGATGCTTCGGCATTATTACGTTTAAATAAAAATATATTACTCAAAGGACCAACCGGTTCAGGTAAAACTAAGTTAGCTGAAACATTAAGCGAAACAATAGAGACACCGATGTATCAAGTCAATTGTTCTGTTGATTTAGACGCTGAAAGTTTGTTAGGCTTTAAAACAATTCAAACCAATAGTGAAGGCCAACAAGAAATTGTTTTTATCGACGGCCCTGTTATTAAAGCAATGAAAGAAGGACATATTTTATATATTGATGAGATCAACATGGCTAAACCGGAAACATTGCCAATTTTAAATGGTGTACTTGATTATCGTAGAAAACTAACAAATCCATTTACTGGTGAAGTTGTTAAAGCTGAACCTGGGTTCAATGTAATAGCAGCAATCAACGAAGGTTATATTGGTACCTTGCCAATGAACGAAGCTTTGAAAAACCGTTTTGTCGTTATACAAGTGGATTATATAGATGGTGATACGCTAGGTAATGTTATTAAAGAGCAAAGCCAACTAGATGACGACAATTTAATTTCACGTATTATTAAGTTCAATGAAGATTTACGTACAATGACAAAACAAGGACAAATTTCTGAAGAGGCTGCTAGTATTCGTGCATTAATTGACTTAAGTGATTTAGCAACAATTATGCCAATTGAAAGGGCAATACAGCGGACAATTATAGATAAATTAGAAGACGAGAGAGAACAACAAGCTATCATCAATGCGGTTGAATTAAACTTTTAGTGAGGGATAAGTTATGAGTGATCGTTTTATAAAATTTAACGACGAACAACTAGATGCCAAACAAGTAATGATGTTACAAGACTTGTCAAGATTATTACTAAAAAACAAAGAAACACATGTCAAAATTCAAAAATTCCCTTATTTCGATCCAATCAATAATGTGTTGATAACAAGCTCTTTTTGGTCACATCGACCAACACATATTGAAACTGCAGGTTTAAAAACAGATGTCATGCTTGCAGCATACGGATACCAGTTAATGGATTCAACAGTCGTTAATGATGTGATTAATAATGTAGAATCATTTACTCACACGAAGTTTTATCAACAGTTATTTAAATTGCTCGAAGATAAAAGAATTTTAAATATCATTATACAAGAACGACCTAGTACGCAAAAAGCAATTATTCTAAGAAATAAAGTAAGACAGCAATTTATAGAGACACAGATAAATGTCTATAAAACCAAAACAACATTTACTGATTTATTATTATTGCACTTGGCGCACTCATTTTTAACTGAAAACTTTTATGACATTCCTCATATTCATCCACGAATTGATGATATTTTAGTTAATATGTACCAGTATTTACCTAATTTTTTCTACAATGAAAACTCTGAAGACAACAAATTTTTAGCTGATCGAATCATGTATCAAATAGACGATATATTAAAAGAAGATATGCTTAATGAGTATTATCATCTACCTAAACAAGTTTATAGTGCTATGGAAGCGCAGTCTTTTGAAGACTTGCGTCGTACAGATGCTAGTAACACTGATGGTACTAATGAACAAGAGAATTCTGAAGATATCGAGAGCGAAAAAGCGGAAACTAAAAGTGCTGACAGTCAATCTTCAGGTGGTGCATATTTAGAAATGGAACTTCATGAAGGCACTAATAGTGACGTTGCAAGTGACAATGATACTGCTCGTGAAGGCGATCCTAGTGATGATATGACCGATATGCAACTTAAAAAAGGAAAAGGTTCTAACCAAACTATAGACAACGAAGAGGGCGGCTCACTAGGAAGTAATAATCTATTTGCTCTGACTGGTATTAATGAAAATGTTGATATTGATTGGCGCGTTCCAGAAATAAAACCTGATTTTCAGCAAGCTTATAGAGAAGTAGAACAAGATGTAGCTTTTGAAACCAAAGATTTAATCAAAATCATTAAAAAAACAATTGATCGTGAACATGATGATGAACGCCATAATTTAACCAAAGGACGACTACAAAAAAACTTATTAAATTGGTTTATTGATGACCAATATAAATTATTTTATAAAAAACAAGATTTAAGTCAGTCATTTGATGCAACTTTCACTTTATTAATAGATGCCTCAGCCAGTATGCAAGATAAAATGGACGAAACCATAAAAGGTGTAGTCTTATTCCATGAAACGTTAAAATCATTAAATGTAAAACATGAAATTTTAGCTTTTAATGAAGATGCCTTTGAAGCTGACGAAAATACGCAACCAAACATTATAGATGAAATCATTCATTATGATAAATCTATCTATTCAAATGAAGGACCACGTATTATCGCGTTAGAACCCCAAGATGATAACAGAGATGGCGTTGCTATACGTATTGCAAGTGAAAGACTACTCAGACGTTCTCATAATCAACGATTTTTAATTGTCTTTTCAGATGGCGAGCCTTCTGCATATAACTACAGTCAGGATGGTATTTTAGATACTTATGAATCCGTAGAAACTGCACGTAAAATGGGGATTGAAGTTTTTAATGTATTTTTAAGTCAAGAACCTATTACCGAAGATATCGAACAAACGATACACAATATTTACGGACAATTTGCGTTGTTCGTAGAAGGTGTTGAAAACTTACCAAGTCAGCTTTCACCATTACTCAAAAAACTATTGTTAAAATCTTTTTAACCGATTTTAGCAATAGTTTAAAATATTCTGAAAAGTTATATAGACTTATTGTCGTTAATCGTGGTAGAATAATAAATATTATATTTTTGGAAAGATTGAAGGAGTATAAAATATGAATAAAAATACATGGATTATAGGTTTCATGCTTTTCGCTATCTTTTTTGGAGCAGGTAACCTAATTTTCCCACCGAGTTTAGGCCTAGATAGTGGACAGTACTTTTGGCCGTCTATTTTAGCATTTTCACTTACAGGGATCGGTTTACCATTATTGGGAGTAGTGGTAGGCGCATTAGATAAAGAGGGATATATCGGTTCATTAAATAAAATATCACCTAAGTTTTCTATTGTTTTTCTAATTGTTATTTACTTAACGATTGGACCATTGTTTGCGATTCCGCGTACAGCTTCAACATCATTCGAAATGACTGTAACGCCAATTGCACATACAAATAGTAGTCTTGCTTTATTTATTTTTACAGTTATCTATTTCTTAATTGTTTTATATTTATGTATTAATCCAACTAAAATGGTAGATCGTATCGGATCTTTATTAACACCATTATTGTTAATTACTATTTTAGCTATGATTATTAAAGGTTTTATTGATTTTGGAAGTAATTCAGCAAGTAAGGAATCAGAGCTATTTACATCTAATTTAGCAGGTTTTTCACAAGGATTTACAAACGGTTATTTGACTATGGATGCGATTGCAGCAATTGCATTTTCAATGATTGTAGTTAATGCTGTGAAATCTACAGGACTCACTCATGCAAATCAAATATTTAAACAAACATTATTAGCAGGTGTTATTGCAGCAGTAGCATTATTGTTTATTTATATTTCTTTAGGCTTTATTGGAAATCATATGAATATATCCCCAGATAAAATTGCCAGTCTAACTGCTAAAGATCAAAATATTGGTACATATCTATTGACGACCATTGCTACAACTAGTTTTGGTTCACTTGGTAAGTATGTGTTAGGTATTATTGTAGCGCTTGCTTGTTTAACAACTGCGTGTGGTTTAATTGTATCTGTATCCGAATACTTCCATAAAATTGTACCTAAAGTATCGTACAAAGTATTTGCAGTTATTTTTACAATTATCAGTTTTATCCTAGCAAACCAAGGATTGAACTCAGTAATTAAAATGTCAGTACCGGTTTTAAGTATTGTATACCCAATCGCTATCACATCAGTATTACTCATTTTAATTGCACGTATTGTACCAACAAAACCAATCGCACAAAGAATTCCAGTTACAGCGGTAACTATCATTGCAATTTTAAGTATTGTCCACACTCAAGGTTGGATTAAATTAAGCTTCATTGATGTTTTACCGTTAAAAGAATATTCATTAGAGTGGTTCCCAATTGCCGTATTATTTACAATTATAGGTTATATTGTGGCTACTTTAGTCAAAAATGAACAACCGATTGTCTATGAAAAAGAATAATTAACACTAATAAACAAGCACTTCCCAAAAAGGGAAGTGCTTGTTTTATTAATCAATGTAATAGGGAAGTTACACGATGTTAACCATAATTATTGTGGTTTATTTTTCATATCCAATAAATGTTGTTTTAGTTCTCCCTCTAGCTCGCTGAGTTCACCTTCAGCCTGTTTACGTTTATCTCTACCTTGTTTTTGAATTTGAAGTGTTTGTTCTATCGTCTCTATAATATCACTTTGAGTCGTTTTCAATGTTTCTATGTCTACTACACCACGCTCGTTTTCTGTGGCAGTTTCTATAGCATTTTGTTTTAATAGTGCAGAATTTTTCAATAGTAAATCATTCGTTGTATCAGTAACTGCTTTTTGTGCGGATACTGCATGACGTTGTCTCATTAAAGTTAAGGCAATTGTCATTTGATTTTTCCATAAAGGTATACTAGTTAAAATAGAGCTTTGAATTTTTTCCGCTAACGCTTGGTTAACATTTTGTATCATTCGAATTTGCGGTGCTGTTTGGATGGCAATTTGTCTTGACAGTTGTAAATCATATATTCGTTTATCTAAACGTTCTACAAATTGACTCAAATCAGCGGCATCTTGCACTACCATTTGATTATTAGAATTTTGTGCTTCTTTTTGTAATTTTGGTAATTCTGTACTTTCAATCAATTGTTTTTTACGTTTTGCTGCCTCAATATATAATGTTAAATCGTCAAAATAGTCCTTATTTTGGTCATATAACTGATCCAATAACTCAACATCTTTTTTCAAATTCGTTTTATGTTTGTCTAATTCAATAGAAATACGATCAATCTGAGAACCTATTGATTGCATTTTAGAAAAAATTTCATTCACAGATGCTTTAGTACGTTTGAAGAATCGTTTTAATTTTGATTGATTCTCAGGGTTTAATTCATCTGGATTAACTGATTTTAATTTAGCCATTAAACCATTAAGTGAATCTCCAACCGGGCCGATGTCCGATGTTTTCACATCGTTTAATATACGGTGTGAAAATTGAGACATATTAGATTGTGCTTCGGTACCGAAATTTAATAACCCATCATGATCCATCGGTGTAATAGACGAACTTAATTCCTCAATCTTTTTTTGCTCTTCTGGTGAAAATTGCTTCGTTTGTTGGATGATTTGTCCTTCATTCGCAGCTTGCTCGTCAATAAAAGAATCAAGAGGGTGTGCATTAATTGAATCTTGCTCTCTTGTCATAACCTATCTCGCTCCATTCTTTCGTCGATATTTCACTTCATTTCTGACGTTTTTGTTCAATTTTATTTAGCTCTATTTCGATATCTAGTTTTTCATAATCTTCTTCGTTAATTCGTTTTAAGTCTGCTACTAAAGTACGGTTAACTTCATCTAAAGTAATACGTGTTTGTTCTAGACGTTGCTTATCTTCTTTAGATTTTTTGGGTGATTTTGAGAGTCGAGTATATGCTTCAATTAAATTCAAAGCATTATCAATATGTGAATAAAAGAAACTTTCTACTAAGAAAAACTTAGCTGGTTGCTGTTTTACAGCGTAGTAAATAGCACGTGCAATACGATATATTTCATTCACTTGTCTGAAATCTTTAATTGATCTCACATTAATAAATACTTTTAATATGCGTCTAATCTTGTCTTGTGCATGGCTTAATTGATGTTGTACATAGCGATGCTCTCTCCGTGATAACCCAATTTCTTTAAGATACTTTCTCGATGATAAGCGTTGCGTAGGGAAGTAAGAACCCAAAAACGCAGCAACTGAAATTAATACATCAAAAATTGCCTGAATATCAAATGCAAACACTGAAATAAACCATACTACAATCGCAAACGGTATCGCGACTATCATCCCCAAAATACGAGAAATATTGTATCTCAAATTACATCTTCCTTTATTTTAAATAGTTTTAAATTTTGTCAGTGTCTTGTCTATGTCTAATTCTTCGACAGTAAAGTTCTCAACATGTGACGCAGGTGATGCACCGGCTATAACTGCTTCAACAAAATGATTAAGCGCTTCTGGTTCACCTTGCGCAAAAACTTCTACATAGTCTTCTACATTTTGTACAGTACCTGCAATATTATATTTAAGCGCCAGTCTTTCTGTATAAAAACGAAAACCAACACCTTGTACCATCCCAAATACTTTAATGTGTTTACGTAGCATACAAATCACCTCTTAGGTCTATTATACGAAATTTTTTTCTACAAAACTAATATTTAAGTTTTTCTACCTGTCCTTTATCGGCCAAAAGTATGAGTCAGAAAACTTGATTTTGTCAATATTAAAGTTAAAATATTACACATAGAGTTAATTTCATATTTATTAACACATTTACATTACATTAAACTATTGCCTACAATACAAATGTCAAAATTAAATGAAAATACATATGAAAATGAATTTTTGAAAAAGGGGAGCTTTAACCATGTGGACAGTTGCAAAAATTAGAGCTGATTACGAAGGCTGGTGGCTATTTAGTGACTGGACAGACCATATTATAGAACAACAATCGTTTTCAACTTACGATGAAATGTTAGAAGCATACCGATCTATAATAAATAATAGTAAAGATAAATTTGATAATTTTTTAGTAGGGAAACATAATATCCACGCGTTTTATAACAATTGTGAATTAGGATTCTGTGAAGATTGTGATGAGGATTTACAAATATTTTATAGTTATATTGTTTTAAATAATGATAAAGTTTATTATGATCTTCCAAAATTTAACTAATTTGAATTTTTCAATTATGTATTGCATTTTAATATGCAATCCCGTATACTTGTAAGTAAGCAATTGTTTTATTCCATATTGCAAAGAATATTATAATAACAGATTTCTGTAACATCGTATTTTTTGTAATATGCGAATAAAGCATATTGAATGAATTTTAGTCTTGGAGGTTTCACAATATGAAACAAGGTACAGTTAAATGGTTTAATGCTGAAAAAGGATTTGGTTTTATCGAAGTTGAAGGAGAAAACGACGTATTCGTACACTTCTCAGCTATTAACCAAGAAGGTTACAAATCATTAGAAGAAGGTCAATCAGTTGAATTCGAAGTAGTTGAAGGCGATCGCGGTCCTCAAGCTGCTAACGTTGTTAAACTATAATTTATAGATTATAAATTGACTTATAAAAGAACCTTAAAAAAAGGTTCTTTTTATATGTCCATAATGATTTAAAGCCCCTTGTATGTTCGACATACAAGGGGCTTTTTCTTATTTTGTATCATTAATAATTAATTGACGCAATGACTGCCTTTTTATCACTTCACGGGCTTTACCGTCTTTCAAGAAAAAGACAGATGGCTTTTGCATTTGATTATAGTTAGATGCCATAGAGTAATGATAAGCTCCTGTCGATTGAATAGCGAGATAATCACCGCGACGTACTGTTGATGGTAACTTTGCATTCTTGATAATAATATCACCAGATTCACACAGTTTCCCAGCTATAGTCACTGTTTCATCTGCTACATCATTTCTATTAACGAGTTTAGCTTCGTATTCAGCATCATATAATGCTGTACGAATATGATCACTCATACCACCATCAATAGAAACATATTTATTTACATTTGGAATTGTTTTAATCGTTCCCACTTCATAAAGTGTAATACCTGCTTCACCTACAATTGAGCGTCCAGGTTCAATTCCAATTTCAGGTATTGGATAGTCTTCTGCTGTAGCAACATCTTTGATTGCTGTAGTGATTTCTGCAATACCTTCCTCAATAGGGAAGCTTACATCACCGTCAACATATTTAATGCTGAAACCTCCGCCTAAATTAATCAAATCTACAAAAACGCCTTCAGCTTTCAACCATTGAATAACTAGTTTAGATGTTTCAATCATAGCCTCTGTACCTTCTATTTGAGAACCTACATGGAAGTGAACACCTTTTAAGTTTAATTTTGTGGCATTTTGCACCGCTTCAATTCCTTGTTTTGCTAAACCATGCTTAATGGATAAGCCAAATTTACTGTCTTCTTGACCTGTTTGAATAAATTCATGTGTATGTGCTTCAACTCCAGGATTCAAGCGTAATACTACATCAACAACATCAGAAGCATAACGATTAATTAACTCTATCTCTTCTAAATCATCAATAACGATGTAACCAACTTTATTTTCTAAAGCATATTGTATCTCTCTTTTAGTCTTATTATTACCGTGGAAGTGAATTTGACTAGGATCGAAACCAGCTTCTAATGCAGTATAAAGTTCACCCTCAGACACCACATCTAATTGTAAACCTTCTTCCGCAACTAATTTAACCATTTGAATACATGTAAAGGCCTTTGAGGCATAAGAAATATTATATTTCAAGCCGCTTTGTTTCATGGCATTATGATATCGTTGCATTTGTGTTCTAATTTGTGATTCATCATAGACGATAGTAGGGGTACCAAAGCTTTGCGCTATAGTTTTTAAGCTTGTACCACCCATTGTAAGCTCGCCATTATTATTATATTCTACAGTCATTATTATCTATACTCCTTTATCAATGAATCATGATTCATTGCACTTAATTGTTCTGAATTTGCTCCCACACCTTTAAACGTATGTTCATCTATACGTATATCATTATTATATAGTATCACTTCATCTTGTGCATGTACTTCATCGTCTACTTCAACAAACATATGACTCATCATTAATGCACGAATAGGGTAACGACGACCATTAATAATCACTTCGTGTTGTGCTCTCGTTTTTAAAATACCATCACCATATCCAATATCAACTACGGCTAGTTTCGTCTGATTACGTTGTGCCTCAAAAGCAAAACTATAACCACAATAATCTCCAGCATTGACAGTTCTCACTTGAATAACATTACCTTTCACCGTTAATGCTTGCACAATATCCAATGTTGAGAGGGTGCTATAAGGTCTCGAGCCGTAAAGTGCAATACCGATACGTGCATGTGTATGATTGGGTAAAATGCCAGACTCACGATAATAACTTGCACTGTTTTGAGCATGTATCATATCAAATTGTTGGCCTTCATCTAATAATGTATTAACAATATTTAACCAATTTGCTTTTTCTATCTCATACTCTTCAACATCAAATTCATCTGCATAGCCAAAGTGTGTCCACAAACCACGAATGTGCATTTTTTCTGCTTGGTGGTTTTGTTGATGATATTGTAATACTTCGCGTAATTCAGCTAATGTTTTCAAACCTGAACGATGTAACAGATTTTCATATTCTAAATGTATATTGATACCTGCCAACGATTCATAGTATTGATAATAAAACTCTAATGAAGGGAGCGTCATTTCGATATTATATTTACGTACTGTATCAAAGTCATAGACAGCATTCATTAAAAATACCGTCGCTTGGGGTGCAAGTTTACGAACTCTAATCGCTTCTTTTAGTGAAGTTGTGCTAAAAGTAGTAATACCAGCTTTTAAAAACTGTTGTACAGCAAATTCTAAACCGTAGTGATAAGCATTGTTTTTTACTACAGCCATAATAGAATTATTGTGTTGTACGTGCTTTACATTATTGTAAAAAGTTTGTATATCTACTGACCAAGTGGCTGTCATTGTGCTTGCACCTCTCCGTAATGATTTAAAATTTGATCATAATAATCTGCGATTCTAATTAGCATAGCTTCATTGAAATTTAAATGTGCAGTATGTAATCCCGTAACAAATCCACGTTGCTCATCTTTAGTACCAACAAACACAAAATAGCTAGGTGCTAATTGGCTATAAAAACTAAAATCTTCGCCAAAAAGGTAAGGTGTCGTTTTATCTACAACTTGTAATCCAGCATTTTCTAGACCTGTTACTACATGTTTTCTCAGTGAAGGGTCATTGTACGTTGGTGGGTAACCTTCTGCAAATTTAACTTCACACTCAACACCGAATAATAAATCAACACTTTCTGCAATTTTTAACATTTGTTGCTTCACAACTGCCAAATCTTGAGTATCATATGTGCGAATTGTCCCTTCAAGATATCCTTGACTTGGCACAGTATTAATTGCTTCACCAGCTTCAAATCTACCCATATGAACGATATTTCTTTTAAGTCCATTTAAATGGTATTGTTGAATTGAACCCACTTGCGCCAATACATGTTGTAATGCTTCACCACAAGAATGACCTTGTTCCTTATCAGCAACATGACTAGATAGTCCTTTTAAAAAGAAACGATACTCAGTGGCACTTGCTGTAATTTCTTCATCGCGAATTGCAACTTTTCCTTCTTCGACAAAGGGCATTACATGTACTCCGAAAACAGCTTCGATAGGGTACGCTTCAAAAGCACCAGCTTTTATTAAACGATTGGCACCGCCACCTGATTCTTCAGCCGGTTGAAAAATAAACACTATATTTTGTGGTAACGTACCAGCATCTGCACGTGATTTACAACGCTGTAAAAATAACATTAATGCAGTAGTATGACCATCATGACCACATGCATGCATAACATTATCATTGAGACTTTTATAATCAACATCATTTTCTTCAAATATCGGTAATGCATCAATGTCAGCACGATAAGCAATTGTTTTTTGACCATTTCCAGGTATATACGCTACTAATCCTGTGTCTAGTGGTCGTTCATAGTGAACACCTAAACTATCTAGAAAGCTCGCAATATATTGCGTCGTTTCATATTCATGTAAACTTAGCTCAGGATATTGATGTAAGTGCCGTCTATGTTTCGTAACAAATTCAAGTTCATTCATATTAGATCAGTCCTTTTAGTTCATAAGTTATATTTGTTCAATTCATTATGTATTATAAAAATAGGAGGGAGAGAAATATCATTGTTAGTGTTATGCTCTAAAGTACTTCTAAACATGGCACACAACGATATAACTCAATCCTCCTAAATAAATTTATTGATGATTTAAGTATAACTTATTAGTTATTTAAGTTTCTTAAAGCTGATACAATTTCACGTTTTGAATCTTCAACATCTGATGTTTGTTTAATCACTTTAGCTGGAGTACCGGCTACAACTGCGCCTGCTGGAACATCTTGAGTAACAATTGCTCCTGCTGCCACAATTGCTCCTTGTCCTACACGTACACCTTCTAAGATTACGGCATTAGCACCGATTAACACATCATCCTCAATGACAACTGGAGAAGCACTAGGGGGTTCAATGACACCTGCTAATACAGAACCGGCACCTACATGTACGTTTTTACCAGTTGTAGCACGACCTCCTAATGTCGCATTCATATCAACCATCGTACCTTCGCCAACAACAGCACCGATGTTAATCGTTGCACCCATCATTATTACTGCACCATCTTCAATAGTGGCTTGTTCTCTAATAAATGCACCTGGTTCGATACGAGCATTAGTATTCGTCAAGTCTTTTAATGGGATTGCTGAATTACGACGATCTTGTTCGATTTCAACATCTGTAAAACTTGCTTCATTGGCACTATAGAATGGTTGCCACTCTGCCGCTTCACAAAAGATGACTTTTGAACCTTCAGATCCAAATACTTTAAAAGTTTCAGGGAAAGTCACGTTGGAGAAATCTCCATTAACATAAACCTTCAGTGGTGTAGATTTTTTTGCATCACTAATATATTGAATAATTTCTTCTGCTGATAAATGTTGTGTCATAATTTAATTAGCTCCTTTAATTTATAAATTATCAAAAGTATAATATCCTTGAGTTTGTTTCACAAGTTTTTCGGCTGCACTTATAGCGCCATTTGCAAATATGTCTTTTGATTGTGCACGATGTGTAATTTCGATTGTTTCATCAATACCTGCGAATAAAACCTCATGTTCACCAACGATTGTACCTCCACGCTTGGCATGTATACCAATTTCGTCATCAGTACGTTTTTCATTAACTTCATGTCGATCATAAACTGGTGTTGTTTTATCGCGCAATGATTCTATTACATCATACAGTTTTACTAATGTACCACTAGGTGCATCTACTTTTTTATTATGATGTGCTTCCGTTAATTCAATGTCATAATCACGTAACAGTGGTACAGCTGCTTCTAATATTTTAGTAAGTGCATGAACACCATAACTCATATTTGCACTGAAAAAGACTGGCATTTGTGTACTTAATGCTTCTAAGCGTTGAATAATCTGTTCTTTTTCACCAGTTGTTGCAATTACTAATGGTAGTTTAAAAGATTCTTCTAATAATGGTAATAAGAGTTCAGGATTAGAAAAATCAATCGCTACATCTGCATCTTGTGCATCAGCAATATGTTCAACAGTAGGGTAGGGATATGTATTATTGCTATCCCTAACGATTACCCCTACAATTTCATGACCTTTTTCTTCCGCTAGTCGTGCAACACGTTCATTCATTGCACCGTAGCCAATAAGTAATATTTTCATCGATGTTCACCCGCTTTATAATATGCATATGCTTCTTTTAAGACATTTTCGTCTGATGTTTCTAATGGTACAAGTGGTAAACGTACTTCATAATTACCAAAGCCTTCCACCATAGTCAATACTTTGATTGGGATAGGGTTTACATCTACCGCTAAAGTATTTAACAACGTTTCAATCGGTGCAAAGCTTGCAGTTATATCTTCACCATTTTGTTGTGCTTCAAACAATTGTTGTAAATCATCAGCAATAACATTGGCTACAACTGATATTACACCATGTCCGCCATCTTTAAAATATTGTACGATATTATCATCATTACCACTATAAAGTGCAAATTGATCTGTATCTAGACGCTGTTGTAAATCATGTAAGTAGTCAAAATCATTAGTTGCATCTTTTAAGGCCACAATATATTCATTTTGACTTAATGTTTCTACTGTAGCTGCCTCGATTGTCATATTAGTGCGAGAAGGCACATTATATAACACTACTGGTAGTTGAGCAGCATCGGCGATAGTCGTAAAATGTTCGATTAATCCGCGTTGGTTCGTTTTATTATAATACGGTGTAATCAACATAATAGCATCTGCACCCAGTTCTCTTGCTCTCACAGAAGCTTGAATAGATTTTTGAGTACTATTTGTACCTGTACCAGCAATAACAGGTATACGTCCATCTACAGTGTTAATCACTTCTTCTAAAATTTGATCTTTTTCTTCGTCAGATAGTGTAGGATTCTCTGCTGTCGTACCATTTACAATGATAGATTGAGCACGCTTGTCGATTAAATAATTCACATGTTTTCTAAGTGCAGTATAATTTACTTCGTTATGGGTGAAAGGCGTAGTTAAAGCTACACCAACACCCTCAAAAATATGTGTCATATTATTTAACTCCTTTCAAATTCATAACTTGTTCCAGTATTTGAACAGCGTTTAAAGCTGCACCTTTCAATAAATTATCAGAAGTGCACCACACATGGAATGTGTTGTCTAAAGAATCATCACGTCTAATGCGCCCAACAAAGATTTCATCTTTGCCAGTAGAATTAATTGCTAAAGGATATTCATTATTTGCTGGATTATCTTCTAAGACAACACGTGAGTCATTGTCAAATAACTGCTGAATATCTGCAACTGTAGTATCTTTATTAACAGTGACGCTCATATGAACACTATGACTATCTTGAACAGGAACACGTACACATGTCGCTGTTACTTTTAAAGCATCATCTTTTAATATTTTACGAGTTTCATCAATCATTTTTTGCTCTTCTTTTGTATAGCCATCTTCTAAAAAGACATCTATATGTGGGAGCACATTATTATAAATAGCATGTGGATATGTTTCAGGTGCTTTACCGTTTGCACCTTCTGCTAATTCTTGTTTACCTTTCACACCTGAACCCGAAACAGCTTGATACGTAGTATACGCCACACGTTTTAAACCATAAGCTTCTTGCATTATTTTTAACGGGACAACTGATTGAATCGTTGAACAATTTGGGTTAGCAATAATTTTTCTAGTTAATTCTGGTTCGTTTACTTCAGGGACAATTAAGTCAATGCCTTCGACCATACGCCATTGACTTGAATTATCGATGACCACGGCACCAGCTTGTTCGAAAATAGGGGAGAAGTGCTCACTTGTACTACCGCCTGCACTCATTAATACAAAATCATATTGTTCATTTGCAGCTTCTTCTGTTAACTCTCTGACAGTATATGTTTTACCTTGAAAAGATACTTTTGTACCAGCTGATCTCGCTGATGAAAACAGTACTAATTCATCAAATTGTATACCTTTTCTATCTATTGTATCTAACATATTTCTTCCTACTAAACCTGTTGCTCCTGCAACTGCTAATTTTGTCATAATCGATACACTCCATTTTCTATTTTTTAAATTATTTGCTTACATTTCAAAGGCTTCATATAATGCCGCAACAGCACGTTCACCATTGTCTGCATCAATAACATATGAAATGCTTATTTCAGAAGTCGTTGTTTGATAAAATGCAATGTCGTTGTTGATTAAAGTGATAAATGCTTTTGAAGCCACGCCAGAGATATCTCTCATTCCTGAACCAATTAAAGAAATTTTGGCATATGATTCATTTATTTTGAAATCTAAAGCGTTGTAATCTTCTGACAACTCTTCCAATAGTTTTGAAATTTGAACTACATCAGTATCTTTAATTGTAAATGATAACTGTAAACCTTCAATATTTACAATTTGTGAAATCATATCCACGTTGACTGATCCTCGATCGAGTTGTGTAAACAATCTTGTTAATAATTTATTATCTGGTAATGGGTAACTAATTGTCACATGCATCATATGCGTATCTAAGGCGACACCAGTCACCGCTTTTTTCTCTAATAAATCTGTTTGTGCCATTATCCATGTTCCTTTCACATTTGATAAAGTTCTACCTAAGTAGAGTGGGATGTTATAATTATTCGCTAATTCAACACTTCTAGTTTCTAATACACCTGCTCCTAAAGCACTCATTTCCATCATTTCTTCGTAAGAGACAGCTGACAAACGATTCGCTTTAGCATATACCCTAGGGTCTGTTGCATAAACACCATCTACATCAGTATAAATTTCACATGGGGTGTTGTTGCAAGCAGCTAAAGCGACTGCCGTTGTATCAGAGCCTCCACGTCCTAATGTGGTTAATTCAAAGTCATCATTAATACCTTGAAATCCTGCAATTACTAGCACATCATGTTGTTCAAATGCTTTGTGAAATGTATCTGGATTGATTTCAGCTATTCTACTTTTCAAATGATGGCCAACTGTTTTAATACCAGCTTGGTAACCAGTCATTGCTTTTGCACTTATACCAATATCATTCAATGTCATTGCTAAATATGATACAGTTTGCTGCTCACCAGTTGTTAACAGTAGGGCAAGTGCATCGTCTTTAGGTGTTTCAGTCAACATATTTACATTTTCCATAAGTTGATCTGTAGTTTTTCCCATCGCACTAACTACTACAATTAATTGTTCACCTTGTTCAACTCGTCGTTTTAGCATTTCCGAAATATTCCTAATTTTCGAAAAATCACTAACAGACGAACCTCCAAACTTTAAAACACTTCTATTCACTTACATATCCTCCTCAAAGTATTAGGGGAGAATCACAAATCATATAAAAAAAGAACAAGCTCTAAGTGCGAACCTGCTCTAAATCTATATACAAGTGATGCACTCCATTATTTTAAATAATGACAGACCTTAAGCTCTTAACCACAAAGTCCAACAAAACAATAAGCTGCTATTATTGTCGTTTCGGCATCTCACCCTTTCAATTTTAGCTACTAGCAGATAGTTTGTCCTAAAATTTACTAATGATTGATGCGCCTCATCTAATTCTTATTAAATTGGTTATGATTCATATTATACATATAGGGCATATGACTGTAAACCTTTAAATTCATTTTATTTGAATTTACTGAAAACTTATTCATTTTATATGTTTAAAGTTAATTTTAAAGTTATTTTACACTTTAAAATGCATTAAAACTCTTCATATATCGCTGGATTTTGATCTTTGCGACGACCATCTTCACGCGTTAAGTTATTTATCTTAGCCATTTCTTCAGCATCTAATGAAAAATCAAAAATATCAATATTTTCCAATTGTCTTTGGTTAGACGTTGCTTTAGGAATTGGGACAATACCATTTTGCACGTGCCATTTTAAAATTACTTGAGGTATTGATTTATTATATTTTTCAGCTATCGTAGCAATTGTTTCATCATTAATTACGTTAGAAGCTCTACCGATAGGGCTCCATGCTTGAATTACAATTCCTTTTTCTCGATGATAGTCTATAACATCTTGTTGGTTAAAGTAGGGGTGTAATTCTATTTGATTGATGGCAGGAAGGACGCCTGTTTCTTGCTCAAGCGTATCTATATGTTCAGGTAGGAAATTACATACACCAATTGATTTTAATAACCCAGCTTTTTGAGCATCGATAAGCGCCGTCCAAGCCTCTACAAATTTCCCTTGTTTTGGATTAGGCCAATGTATAAGGTATAAGTCAATATAGTCAACATTAAGTCTATAAATAGACTCTTGTATGGCTATCATTGCGCTATCATAGTCATGATAACGACCTGGCAATTTAGATGTTACGATAACTTGATCTCTAGCTACGTGACTTTGTGATATTGCCTTACCAACAGTACCTTCATTTTCATAATTATAAGCAGTATCCAGTACACGATAACCATTGTTCAAGGCATTCACAATTGCATGTACACCTTGTGTCCCATTTAATTTATATGTACCAAAGCCAACAACGGGTATAATGTGACCATCGTTTAAGTTTAACTTTTCCATAAGTTATATCCTCCTTAAGTCAATTTAGTTTCATTATATATATCCATACCATTAAAAAACACTATTTTGCATAAAATTAGCCTTAACGTGTGAGTAGAAATCACGTTAAGGCTAATTGTTATAAGTCATTATTTATTTAATACACCAATTTCTTGTAAATAAGCTTCGTATGAAATTTCTTTAGATAGACTGCCTGGTTGATTTAAATCGATCACGCGGTTTGCAATTGTATTGATAAATTCAAAGTCATATGAAGTGAAAATTATAGAACCTTTAAAGGACTCTAAACCATCATTGACAGCAGTAATACTTTCTAAGTCTAAGTGGTTAGTTGGTTCATCAAGTAATAAGACGTTAGCACTTGAAAGCATCATTTTACTTAACATGCAACGTACTTTTTCTCCACCTGATAAGACACTTGCTTTTTTCTTAACTTCATCGCCACTAAAGAGCATACGTCCTAAGAAGCCACGTAAAAATGTTTCAGTTTGCTCATCTTCCGGAGCATATTGACGCAACCAATCAACAAGATTAGTGTCAACACCATCAAAATATTCTGAGTTATCTTTAGGGAAATAACTTTGAGAAGTTGTCACTCCCCATTTCACGCTACCTTCGTCAGGTTTCATTTCACCTGCTAAAATTTTCAATAAAGTCGTTTTAGCAATTTCACTATCGCCAATCAGTACAGCTTTATCATTTGGATCCATCGTAAATGAAATGTTATCTAATACTTTTTGACCATCAATTGTTTTAGATACATTTTCAACAAATAATAAGTCATTACCAATTTCACGTTCTGGAGTGAACTTAACATATGGATAACGACGTGATGATGGTTGAATATCATCTAACTCGATTTTCTCAAGTTGTTTTTTTCTACTAGTTGCTTGTTTAGATTTCGAAGCATTTGCTGAGAATCGTGCCACGAAGTCTTGTAATTCTTTAATTTTTTCTTCTTTTTTCTTGTTTTGATCTTGAGCCATTTTCATTGCTAATTGACTAGATTGATACCAAAAATCATAATTCCCAACATATAATTTGATTTTGCCATAATCTAGGTCAGCAATGTGTGTACATACATTATTTAAGAAATGTCTATCGTGTGAAACGACAATAACAGTATTTTCAAAATTAATTAAGAAATCTTCTAACCAACTTATTGCTGGAATATCCAAACCGTTTGTCGGCTCATCGAGTAATAGCACATCAGGTTGCCCAAATAAACTTTGCGCTAGTAAAACTTTAACCTTTTGGTTGTTTTCTAATTCTGACATTAATTTATCTTGTAAATCTGCTTTAATACCTAAACCTGAAAGTAATGAACCAGCGTCGGCTTCTGCGTTCCAACCGTCCATTTCAGCAAATTCACCTTCAAGCTCAGCAGCTCTAATACCATCTTCATCACTGAAATCAGGTTTCATATAGATAGCATCTTTTTCTTTCATCACTTCGTATAAACGTTCATGACCTTTAATCACTACATCAATAACTCGTTCTTCTTCATAAGCAAAGTGATCTTGTTTTAAAATAGCTAGTCGTTCATTTTTGCCCATAGACACGTTGCCCGTTTGAGCATCTAACTCACCAGATAATATTTTTAAAAATGTAGACTTCCCAGCGCCATTTGCACCGATTAACCCATAGCAATTGCCTTCTGTAAATTTAATATTTACGTCTTCGAATAATTTACGATCACCAAATCGTAAACTCACATCAGTAACTTGTAACATGCACTTACTCCTTTATCGTTATTCTAACGGACAAATTATAACATACTTATATCTTTGTTTCGAGCTTTCTAAAAAGGATTAATGCTTGTTAACGCTTGGCGTGTTATAATGGTACAGAATAAATATGTGCGAAGGAGACAAATATGGCACGAGAAGAAAAAGGAATTGTAGGAACGATTGAATTCTTAAAAGTTGTTGGTTTGCAAGGATCAACTTATATGTTACAAGGCCCAAATAACGAAACAGTTAAATTAAACCAATCAGAAGTTAATGAAGAAGACGAGTTAGCAATAGGGGAAGAGTACAGCTTTTTTATCTATCCTAATCGTTCAGGAGAACTATTTGCAACCCAAAATATGCCAGACATCACTGTAGATAAGTACGATTTTGTAAAAGTATTAAAAACAGATCGAGATGGTGCCCATGTAGATGTTGGATTACCAAGAGAGGTCCTTATCCCATGGGAAGATTTACCTAAAGTAAAAACTTTATGGCCAGAACATGGTGATGAATTATTAGTCACTTTAAGAATAGATAGTGAAAACCAAATGTTTGCTAGATTAGCAACAGAAACAATAGTTGAATCAATGTTCACGCCTGTCCATGACGATTCAAAACAAAACGAAGTAATTGAAGCAAGACCATATCGTTTACTTAGAATTGGTAGTTTTTTACTATCAAAAGATGGTTATAAAATATTTGTTCATGAATCAGAACGTAAAGCAGAACCAAGATTCGGTGAACTAGTCAATGTACGAATTATTGGCCACAACGACAAAGGGGAGTTAAATGGATCATTTTTACCATTAGCCCATGAACGTTTAGATGAAGATGGCCAAATCGTTTTTGATTTACTTGTTGAGTATGATGGTGAATTGCCTTTTTGGGATAAATCAAGCCCAGAAGCAATTAAAGAAGTATTCAATATGAGTAAAGGTGCTTTTAAAAGAGCTATTGGTCACCTTTACAAACAAAAAATCATTAATATCGAAACTGGCAAAATTGAACTAACTAAAAAAGGATGGGCTAGATTAGAAAACTAGTTTCTTCTATTATTATAGGTGATGTTCAATAATAGAAATGAGCTTTTAAAAAATCTAGATCATAATAAATAAACACCCCTTCACAAATAAATGTGAAGGGGTGTTTATATATATATATATTATAATATCGGCTGTATTTATGCCGACTCCTGCGGGAATAGCACTCGCCGAAGACTACAGGCTGAGTCAGTCCCCGCGGAAAGCGTGCATAAACATGCCACAAAGTCAGAAACTACATCGACAATCTCACTAAAGCACAATTAATGTACAAGTTCCATTTTATTCACTTAATACTTTCTTAATAATCAACTAAAACTTCCTCAAAATACATTTATTTATAAGTAAACAAACCCAAAATAAAATTTTCAACACAAAAACTAAATAATTATTTTGCTAATTTTAGTATTACGTAATGTTATCGTAACATTTATAACTCTTTAAACCCTTGATATGATTGACTTCCACAAGCTATGCTTTCAATTTTTAATTTTGTAAACACAATGATTCTATTCTTAACGAAACATTTACAATTAGCATATTTGAGATTAATAATTCGTCTGTATCATAAGAGTTGTAATAAATACATATAACTTGTTTTCGAGTTATTGATTCTATTTAGGAGGATGTTTCAATGAAAAGATGGCAGTTAATTGGTACTACAGTTGTTGGTGCTTCGTTTTTACTAGGAGCTTGTGGCGGTAGCGGAGGTTCTGGTGAAGGCAAAGATGTTGAAGGCGAAGTTAAGGGTGACGGTTCTTCAACAGTAGGTCCAATCATTGAAAAATTAAATGAAAAATTTGCTCAAGATTTTCCAAATATAACAGTTTCTTCTGGTACTTCTGGTACTGGTGGAGGATTTGAAAAATTCATTGCTGGAAGCACTGATTTTGCAAATGCTTCTAGACCAATCAAAGATGAAGAAAAGAAAAAATTAGAAGATAAAGGTATTAAATATGAAGAGTTCAAAATTGCAAAAGACGGTGTAACTATTGCAGTTAACAAAGAAAATGACTTTGTTGATGAACTTGATAAAGATCAATTGAAACAAATTTATTCTGGTGAAGCTAAGTCTTGGAAAGATGTTAACCCAGAATGGCCAGATAAAGAAATTAAAGCTTTCTCTCCTGACCAATCACACGGTACTTATGATTTCTTCACAGAAGAAGTTATGGATGACGGTGATATCAAAGCAGAGAAAAATGCTGATACAAACGTAATCGTTTCTTCAGTACAAGATAATAAACAAGGTATTGGTTATTTCGGTTATAACTTCTACGAACAAAATAAAGACAAATTAAAAGCAGTTAAAATCAAAGGTGATAGCGAAGCAAAAGAACCATCTAAGAAATCTATTCAAAATGGTTCATACGCTTTAAGTAGAGACTTATATGTCTACGCAAATGAGAAAAAACTTAAAGACAATAAAGCTTTCCAAGAATTCATCGGCTTCATCTTAGACGATAAAGGTAAAGCAGCAGAAGATGCTGGATATGTTGCACTTCCTGAAAAAACTTACAAAGAACAACAAGATAACCTGAAGGACATTACAGGTGGAGATAGCAAAGAAAAAAGTAGTAAGGAAGAAGAAAAATAATTATAACATCACTTCTTTAAGATTGGGATAAGGAAAATGGCAGACGAAGTAAACACCACTTCGTTAACCATTTTCCATAACTGTTCACCTTTATAACACTTACGAAACACCGTTTTTGTAAGTAGGTGACAACAGTCCCCAATCTTTTTTAAATTTTGGGAGCTTATGGTGTAGAAGGAAGGTATTTTTATGGCGGATAACAATTTCTCTGTTAGTGAAATGATTGCTCAAAACAACGCCAAAAAGAAAGGTACAAGCGACAAAATTGTGCCTGTCATCTTAGGAACTATTGCAGTTATTTCCATATTAACGACAGTAGGTATTTTAGTAACTTTATTAACGGAAACAATCACATTCTTTACACGCGTACCAATTACAGAATTTTTATTTACGATGGATTGGAATCCATTCTCATCCACACCTAAATATGGTATTTGGGCATTAATTCTAGGTACTTTGAAAATTACAGTTATAGCAACTATTGTAGCAGTGCCAATCGGCTTAGGTGCAGCTATTTATTTAAGTGAGTATGCATCACAACGTGCACGTGCAATTATCAAACCAATTTTGGAAATCCTTTCAGGTATTCCAACTATTGTATTTGGTTTCTTTGCTTTAACATTTGTAACACCATTATTAAGAGACATTTTCCCATCATTAGGAAGCTTTAACTCTATTAGTCCTGGGATTGTGGTAGGTATCATGATCATTCCTCTTATTTCAAGTATGAGTGAAGATGCAATGTCCTCAGTTCCTAATAAAATGCGCGAAGGTGCTTTAGGCTTAGGTGCTACAAAATTCGAAGTGGCGACTAAAGTAGTATTACCAGCAGCTACATCAGGTATCATGGCATCAATTGTTTTAGCAATTTCACGTGCAATTGGTGAAACAATGATTGTCTCACTCGCTGCAGGTAGTACACCAACTGCCTCATTAGACTTAACTGGTTCAATCCAAACGATGACTGGTTTCATTGTTCAAGTCGCAACTGGTGACGCTACTTTCGGTTCAGACATTTATTATAGTATTTATGCAGTAGGATTCACGTTATTCCTATTTACACTAGCAATGAATTTAATCTCTCAATGGATTACGAAACGCTTTAGAGAGGAGTATTAATATGACACAAGCAAATGATCAAACAATCTCTCAAGCACCATCAAATAACAATAAAGTGTTAGTAGATCAAAAATCAGTAGAAAATAAATTAAATGGACGCTTGAAAACAAATAAATTTAACAAATGGGCGTTCTTCGCCTGCACAATGGTTGGACTTGTTGTATTAGCGGTATTATTAATTGATACTATAATTAAAGGTGCTGGACATTTAACGCCATCTTTCTTTACAAGTTTCTCATCTTCAACACCATCGATGGCAGGTATTAAAGGCGCATTAATCGGTACAGTTTGGTTGATGATTACTATTATCCCAATCACGATTATATTAGGCGTAGGCACAGCGATATATTTAGAGGAATATGCTAAAGACAATGCATTTACTCAATTTATTAAAGTAAGTATTTCTAATTTAGCTGGTGTACCTTCAGTCGTATTTGGTCTGTTAGGTCTGACTATTTTCGTACGTGGTATGGGAATCGAAGCACTAGCATTAAGTAACTCTATTCTAGCAGCTGCTTTGACAATGTCTTTATTGATTTTGCCAGTAATCATTGTAGCAAGCCAAGAAGCAATCCGTGCTGTTCCTAATACAGTGAGAGAAGCTTCTTACGGACTTGGAGGCAATAAATGGCAAACAATTAGAAGAGTCGTTCTGCCGGCCGCTATTCCTGGAATTTTAACTGGTTTTATTCTTGCATTATCGCGTGCATTAGGGGAAACTGCACCGTTAATCTTAATTGGTATTCCAACAGTACTTATGGCATTACCATCAAGTATTTTTGATCAATTCCAAGCATTACCAATGGCAATTTACAACTGGGCAAAACTACCTCAAGCAGAATTCCAAAACGTAGCATCTGCAGGTATTATCGTATTACTTGTTATCTTATTATTAATGAATGCAATCGCAATATTCTTGCGTAACAAATACAGCAAAAAGTTTTAGGCACAATATTCTAGCATAAAACAAACACCTCATTAAGTAACCTATATTTTAACCTTAATGAGCATCTATAAAGGAGTTTTAATTATGGTAAACAATTTAACTGCAAATAAAGATGAAAAAGTCGAACTAGAAAAACATACAGCACAAAATCAAGCACCGACTACGCCATTAGACACTAATTCAAACAACAAAATAGAGAGTTCAGATAAAAGCAAAAGTATTGTCTACTCTACGAAAAATCTTGATTTATGGTATGGCGATAACCACGCATTAAAAAATATTAACTTAGATATTTTAGAAAACAATGTAACAGCAATTATCGGTCCTTCAGGTTGTGGTAAATCAACTTATATTAAAGCATTAAATCGTATGGTTGAATTAGTACCTTCTGTAAAAACAGCTGGAAAAATCATGTACAGAGATCAAAATATTTTTGACGATAAATATTCTGTTGAAAAATTACGTACTAATGTAGGAATGGTCTTCCAGCAACCAAATCCATTCCCTAAATCAATTTATGATAATATCACTTATGGACCGAAAATTCACGGTATAAAAAATAAAAAAGTATTAGATGAAATAGTAGAAAAATCTTTACGTGGCGCGGCAATTTGGGATGAATTGAAAGATAGATTGGACACTAATGCTTATAGCTTATCTGGTGGTCAACAACAACGTGTATGTATCGCTAGAACGTTAGCTATCGAACCTGACGTTATCTTGATGGACGAACCAACATCAGCATTAGATCCAATCTCAACATTAAAAGTAGAAGAATTAGTTCAAGAATTAAAAGAAAAATATTCGATTATTATTGTAACGCATAACATGCAACAAGCAGCACGTGTATCTGATAAAACAGCGTTCTTCCTTAACGGTTATGTCAATGAATACGATGATACTGAAAAAATCTTCTCTAATCCAGCAGACAAGCAAACAGAAGATTATATTTCTGGACGCTTCGGTTAATAAACTATGGCTATTATTAGACATAATTACGAAGGCCAAATCGGCGAACTCAATAAAGATTTACGCCGGCTTGGCCTTCGAGTATATCGTAACATTGACTATGCTTTAGAATCGCTGAGTGTTAATGATCGTGATTATGCACGTCAAGTAATAGCACTAGATAAGGAAATTAATGCACTTGAATCAGAAATTAATGAAAAGGTAATTATGCTAATTACACGCCAACAACCTATAGCAACTGATTTACGACTTATGATGGCTTCATTAAAAATAGCTTCTGATTTTGAACGTATGGGTGATAATGCTGCAAGTATTGCCAAAATACGATTACGTGCACAATTTAGCGATAATTATGTATTAACACGGTTAAAAACAATGGGTAAATTAGCTCTGTTAATGCTCGTTGATTTAAATACAGCAGCAAATAACAATGACCTGACATTAATAAAAGAAATTATCGCTAGAGATCGTGATATTGACGATTTATATCGAAACATTGTCAATACGACTTATCTGATTGATAACGATCCTTTCGTTTCAGGACAAGCACATCTAGCTGCAAGACACTTGGAAAGAATAGGCGATCATATTTGTAATATTGCAGAGAATTATTATTACTTTATTACAGGTGAACGTTTCGAATCATACGATAATTAAAAGCTACCAAGCTATATGCTTGGTAGCCTTTGTTTATTTATTTTCAATAATATTTGTTAAATCTTCTAACTCATTCACGAGCTCACCAATATAATTAATCGTCGCACGCAATGGTTGATCTGTTGTAATATCAATACCTGCAACTTGTGCTAATTCTATAGGTGATTTGCTTCCTCCAAGTTTCAATGTATTTAGCCAATCATTTACTGCACTTTGGCCTTCATTTTTTATCCGTTCTGCCATAACCGTTCCAATAGTTAGTCCCGCAGAGTAAGTATAGGAATATAATCCCATATAATAATGAGGTTGGCGCATCCATGTTAATTCAGCACCATCACTTAACTTAACACTATCTCCGAAAAATTGACTATATACATCTCTCATTATTTGATTTAATTGGGGCGCAGTTAACGATTCGCCCGCATCTACTTTTGTATAAACTTCACGTTGAAATGCAGCTTCTAACAAATGCGTTACCATATTATGATAATACGTTCTTGAAATTATTGATCCAATAACCCAACGCTTAAATTGTGGATCTTCACTGCGTTGAAATAGGTATGTTGCCATTAACATTTCATTCATTGTAGAAGGCGCTTCTACAAAATACATAGATGCCTCTGATTCTAAATAATTTTGATGGTGTTGCGCTAAGTTGAAATGACCTGCATGTCCAAGTTCATGCGCTAAAACAAATGCTTCAGCCATTTTTCCTGTCCATGAAATAAATACGTAAGAATGTGAAGCATACGGACTTGCACAATATGCACCAGTTTCTTTGCCTTTATTTTGAGCAAAGTCGATCCAACGATCTCTATATGCAGTTTCAACCATATTCAAATAATCATCACCCAAGACATTCAGTGCGCCATAGATATATGATTTAGATTCTTCAATTGAAATTTCAGGTTCATACAGAGGGTCAATCGAAATCTTCAGATCTTCAAAGCGCATTACTTCTAAATTATGTACACGCTTCAACAGCTTAGCATATTTTTGCATAATAGGGGCAAGTTCGCTCATGATTACATCAATTTGTCGATCAAACATTTCACGTGTTACTTCTTGGTCTTGTAATAAGTAATCTATAACAGAATCATATCCTCTTAAATCTGCTTCTATCTTTTCTTGTTGTACTTGCATATTATATGTCGTTGCAGTAGTATGTTGATATTTTTTTAAAGCATCACTAAAAGTCGCAAAGCTTTTCTGTCTAAATTCTGGATCAGCATTATCTTCATAATCATTTTCAAATGTAGCGTAATCCATAGGATAAACAGCGTCATTATGCTTAAATGAATCAAAAGCAATATCTAACATCTTAGTATTGCCGTATAGTTCATAAGGCTTTTCAAAAATAGGGGAGAAACTCGCTAAAGCTTCCTCTACATTAGGTGCCAGTTGATATGGTTTGCGCGCTTTTAATTTAGTTAAAAAGTGTTTGTATTGAGAATGATCAATAACACGTGCTAACTCTTCATCGCTTAAAGCTAATATTGTAGATTCAACGAAGGCGAGATTACTTGCTATTTTGCCATATGTCGTACTAAATTTAGAACTTAAATTTTGTGCTGCTTCGTTTGTAGTATCAACACTTAACCTTAATTCAACATAGTTTGCCATACGATCGACTTCTATTAATATTTGTGAATATTGCTGTAACATTGATTCAATCTTATCTACAGTTATTTGAGTATCAAAATTTGCACGAAATTGTTGAGCTTGTTTAGTAGTCTCGGTTAATTGTGTATAAAAAGCTTCATCAGATATAAATAAATCAGTAATATCCCATTGTTCTTCACTAGGGACTTCATTTCTAAATGGTAAGGAAACCATCATTGATTTCACTCCTTTTCATTATGTATTCACTTTGCATTATACATTAATCACTTACTAAAGATATACTAAGGACAATTATTACGTGAGATACAACTATAGTCGCTATACATATAAAGTATTTTCAGATAAAATGTAGTTAACAAAGACTTTATGTCAATTTTATAAGTTTTGTGAGGAGCAATTAATATGAGTATATTTGATATGCCGAACTATTTGTGGATTACTTTTGTAGCAGCAATATTATTGACTGTATTTTGTAATTTAGTATTAAACAAATGGTTTTTCCCTGCAATTACCACTTTTATTGTTTTAGCAATTGCAGCATTTTTAATACCTAACTTTTACAACATTTCATATGAACCATTGTTGGGTTATGCTGCATTTTTAGCAATCTTTTGTATTATTATTACATTTTTATTATGGTATTTTACTCGAAATTGGAGACGAAAACGCAAAGAAAAAAAACTTAATAAAGAAATTAGAAAACGAGGCGGTATTCCTCGACAAGAAGTTGAAGAATATACACGCCACAAACAATAATAAAAAAGCGTTACAGGAAGATTTAATCGCCTGTAGCGCTTTTTATTTTTATTTAAATGCATTCTCAACATCATTTAATTGATCCATTGTTGCTTGCAGACCACCTTCGTTAAAAAACCAATCATTAGCCTCAAATAGGGTAATCTCATTATTTTTCACAGCTTTAACATTATTTATGACTGGGTTTTTTAATGCTTCCGGCACTCCATTCGTCTTACCATCCTTCGATCTATCTATTACAAACAACTTGTCAGGGTTTGTATGTGCTAAATACTCATACGAAATGACCGCGCCACTTGAACTAGCCTTCATATTTGTATCAGCATGTCTAATGCCTAAAGTTTCATTAATAAATCCACCAAATCTTTCTGTGGAGCCATACGCCTTCATATCTTTGTCATCCACGTTTAAAAATAATACCTTATCTTCGTTAATGACTGTTTTAGTTTCTAACAGTTTCTGATCTAATTTATCGCTCATATTGTGTATAGTTTTTTCTCGTTTAAATATTTTACCAATAATCATGGCATTCTCTTCTACGGATTGGATATAATTATCGAAGTGGGGGCTTACAAAAATAATTTTTGCTTGTGGTGCAGCTTTTTGCATTTCTTCTAATGTCTTAGAATGCGCTTGTCTAAAAGAGGAAAAAATAACTTCTGGCTTAGCTTTTGCTAAAGTTTCATAATTAGGGCGCCCAGGATTCCCTAAATTAGCATATTTATCGTCTTTAAACGCTTTTAAACGTTCTGGTAAAAAAGAGGCATTTTGACCTTTAGATACGGCTACTATGCGATCTTCTAAATGTAAAGATTGCATAGTATCTAATGCACCATAATCCATTACAGCAACTCTTTTAGGATGGATTGGTACTTTAACAGTTTTAGATTTCATAGTACCACGATTATGATTCTTAGTTTGCTCTTTAAATTCATATGTATTGTCGATACTGACAGTTTTCGTCTTTTGGTGTGATATTGATTGTTTATTAGTATCACATGCAGTAACCATTATCATTACAACAATGATACTAAAAAGAATAATTATGTTTTTCATGTAGTATGCCTCCTATAACAGAAGTATACTGTAATTGATAATCATTATCAATTAATTTTGATTAATATATTACTGTAATATGTACATTATAATTATATGTTTGCAAATTACACATAGCTTTTTCTAAGTCGAGTAAGAATGAGCAAATATCATAATTGTAACAGCAATTGGCAAAATATATAACATAACCAAATAAAGTTACGATGATATATTGCTAACTCATATTAAAATAATAATAATGAATCGAAGTACTAAATAAGCTATAAATATTACTTAACTAAAAATAACAAACTACAAAAACTATGCTAATCATTATTAATAAGTGGATATTCAGCAGAAAAAGCGTTCCATATATAACTTCCTATAATATATATTATGTAAACTAAAATGTTTTCTAAAAGTTAGTCGTCAATTAACATATATAATATCAATATTTAAGATCATATATTACCATCCATTAATAATGCTCACATATAAATTATATATATCACTTCATTTGTCTTGATTGATTAATTTATCTATAGTCTAGTAAATATCACTGACTCATTTGTCATTACTTATACGTTTGTTCACTTAATTAAATAAAATTGCTCAGAAATCAAAATCTCAGCATCTTTAAATTACAATATAATTATTAATGTACTTATAGTTATAGCTGATATTCATTAAGTGCTTAAATCAGCAAGATTAACTCATAATACACACATTAACACTTGATTAATCTATAAAATCTATCTAAGTAGCAATCCTTAGTTACAGGGTTTAAATTATTTGCTAAAATACATTATAGTTTACATAACATAAATATGGTTATTTATGTTGCAGCGTAAGTTATTATATTTTTTCGCATATTTAGCATTTTCAGTTATAAATAACTGCTTAATTTGCCATTGGGAACATCACACTTACTTACCAATATCAATATTCGACTCAGATAATTTTACATAATTAAAATTTACTTACTTGTTATATTACTTATACTTTTTATACATTATATTCATTTAGTACTATAATGTAATGGTTTCTGATCTCTTAATTTATCGTCATGTTAGAAGTTGCCTGTTAAAGACAATAATCTGCTAATATCACTTTATAAGTTTACATAACATAAATATAGTTACTTCTTTTGACATAAAAATCCCGCCATATTCTTAATATGGCGGTTTAAAACAGTTATTTTTTAATTTTCTTACGGATATTATTTAAAGAATTAAATAATTTATATTTTGCTTTTTTAATTGGTTTGTAGAAATCTCCAATTAACTCTTCGATTTGTACATTAAAGCCACGTTTGAATCGATATACACCATAGTCTTCACTATTTTCAGTAAAGTCTCCTGATAAGCCATAGAAATTGTAACGCTCATAACCATGTTCAAAGCAATAATTTATCATATGCCAGTGCATCATATATGGTCCCATAAAGTGGTTATATTTTTCTGAAGAACCTCCTGAAAAATAGTTTACTTCATAAGCATTGGCGAAAAATACGCCTGAAGCTAAGTTTAAAATAGTACCATCTGTTTGACGTAATTCACTCGCTTGTAGTAATTCTGATTTGTCGTGTTCAATTTGCTTATCTAATTCGCTAATTTTTTTCAAATGTTTCTCTGTCTTATTTTCATTTTGCATCATTTGATCACGACGCGCTTCTTTATCGTTGATATTGTTTTGAATCGTTTCAATACGCTCATCTAAATTGACATAAGATAGTGGAATTAAGGCTTTATCACCATAATTATCAATAAAATTATAGAAATAGTCATCCGTTTTAGATACAAAACCAGCTCTTTCTTCCGTTTCTCTATATAAATTTAAGAAAATATCAAATTCATCTCTACCCAAGAAACGTACGCGCACATTATTATTAATGGCCTTATTAATATTTCTTTTTCGTTGACTATCAAATTGTTTTTTTAATGATGCAGGTGTTTCACCTGCTAAATTTAATACACCCATCCATCTTACTTGGCTTGATGTATCATATGATGTCGTAAAACCATGATGTTCATAACCGTAAGCTTTGAATAAATTAACGAGTGCATCATTTTGATATCTATTACTATATGGATTAACATCCTTATCATATATGTGATAAATCCAATACGGATCTAGTTTGACGTATAAACAGTTATGTTGATGTAAATATTTATCTAATTCTCTCAAATAATAATCTACTAATCCTAAATCACTGTAGTCCATTACTGGCCCACGATTTGAATAATAGACATAACTCCCCATTGTTGGTATTTTAGAGAACAGACTAGCTGCAACGACTTGATTGTTGTCATCTTTTAATCCTAATAAAACAACTTGAAATCCATCCTCTTCCCTAGTCGCTATATTTTCTTTAACTTGAAAATAATGACTTTCTAACGCTGGATTTTGTACAAAATTGTCATATTCTTTGACAGTTAACTCTGTAAATTTCATTCTAGCTTAGTTCCCTTCTATTAATGTTTACTCACTTTATCTTTGACCTTTTTCAAGGCTTTATAGACGTTATACATTGGCTTATTAATTGGTTTAATAAAGTCTCCAACATACTCTACTACATCGGCGTTAAAGCCTTTTTTAAACTTAATAACACCTGCATCTTCTGCATCTTCAGAAAAGTCACCACTAATACCATAGAAATTATAACGATTAATATTATGGTCAAGTGCATAGTTAATCATTTGCCATTGAATCGCATAACTACCTGCAAAATGTCTAAATTCATTTGCTGTTCCACCTGCATAATATACAACTTCAAATGGGTTTATAATGAAGAATGCCGCTGAAATTGGTAATTCATTACCATGTTTTGCTTTTAATGCTTCAGCTTCTGCAATTTTCTGTTCATTTGTTTGTAATTGTTTTTCTAAATTTTCTTTTTTATTGTGGGATTTTTTATTATCTGGACGTTTTTCAATATCTTTAATAGCTTTGTTGATATCTTTTGTCAGCACTTCCCCTTCGGCTTTCAACTCGTCTATATATTCCACGAAATCTATGTAAGCTAATGGTACGAGTACACGGTCTTTATAGTATTTAAAACGATTGATATAGAAACTATCATCTCGATCATGAAAGTCTTTAGATTCTGATGTATCTTCCATAAATGAGCGGAAAATTGGTAATTCTTCTTCTGTTAAGAAGCGTACCTTCACGCCATTTTTTTGAACTTTTTTCGTATTACGTTTACGTAAACTATCCATATTATTTAAGACATCTTTAGCTGTTTTATCTTGTAAATCTAAAACTGAATGGAATCTAATTTGAATAATTGGATCAAAGCCAGTTACAAACCCTTGATGTTTATAACCTAATGCTTTCATTTTATCAAAGAACCAATCATTACCAGCATTGCTTAAAATGTCACCATCGTGATTACGATACTGATAAGGTAAATATGGATCTACACGGAAATATAACGCATTATGTTTTTTTAAATACTTATTTAATTCATTAAAGAAATAGTGTACTAACTCTTTGTTGTCGAAATCTATTACTGGACCACGGTTTGAATAGAAATATTTAAAAAATTTCATTACTGGTACTGCCGTTAGCAAACATGCTGCAATAACTTCATTATTATTGTTCTTAACACCTACTAAATGTGTTTCTGTACCTTCTGCAATTTTAAGTTCATAGTTTCCTACCATTTGCGTAAAGTGACTATTCTCCATCTTATCAGCAAATGTGCCAAACTCTGTCGCCGTTAAATTCGTAAATTTCATTTTATATACTCCTAGTTCATCTATTAATCTTTTTATTCTTCAATCTTAACTATTATACAATATTCATCATTAAAACAAAATTAATACCCTTATTGTTCAGTCAATAAATCAATTTTCATGATAGTTTAAAATCATTATGCTACATATTATTATACCATTTATTATAGGTTAACAAACAAAAAGAGAACGGTATAGAAATTAAATTTTTTTAATTTCTATACTGCTCTCTTTAAATTTATTATATATCATATACCTTGTACTTTATGAATCAGTTAATCGTTATTGTGTTAATGCATCTCTTAACGTTTCACCGATGGCAATGCTAGATTGAGGGTTTTGTCCTGTAATAAACAAACCATCTTGCTCAACATGTGATACAAAATTATCTTTAGTGACAAATTTTGCGCCTTGGTTTTCTAATTCGCTTTGTGTTAAAAATGGTACTTTGTTTTCTAAGCCCATAGCACGCTCTTCTTCATCTGTAAATGCTGTTAAAGTTACATCTTTAACGATAAAGTTACCATTTTTATCTTTAGCGCCAACAAAAGCACTTGGACCATGACAAACAGATGAAATAAATTTATTTTGTTCTTTAAATTCTGCAAGTACTGTCGCTAGCTCTTGATTGTGTCCAAAGTCAAATACTGTACCGTGTCCACCTGGTAAATAAATCGCATCGTAATTATCAACGTTTACCGTTTTAATGCTAGGTACATCATTAATTTTATCCACAAAATCACTGTATTGCTCTAATTCACCGTTTTGTGTAGAATTTGCATCAATCGGTACTGCACCACCATCAATAGATACAAGGTCTACTGTAATATTAGCTTCTGCTAAAATACGATATGGCTCACTTGCTTCTTCTAGCCATAAACCTGTTTGTGAACCATCATCATATTGATTTCTACTAGTTAAAACAAATAATACCTTTTTACTCAATTTCAGTCACCTCTAAATTAGACTTGAATACATAGTTTAACTATGTATTTGTATTTTACAGTTTTTTAAAATGGATAAAAACTAATTTGCTTAAGCATCTAATACGTGACGAATTCCACTAAAATATTGACGTGATGTAGCATTATCATCTTCGTCTAAACGTCTTACAATCTCACTGCCTATCACTACACCATCAGCCGCTTCAATAATGTCAGCTACATGGTCTGTAGTACGTATGCCAAAACCTGCTACAACAGGAACTTGTGAAATTGACTTGATATAATTAATACGTTGTTTTAACTCTGGATGAAATTTACCATTTTCACCAGTAGTTGCATTCATGGTAACTGTATAAATAAAACCTTCAGCATGTTGCGCAATTTGTTCGATACGTTCTTTAGCAGTTGTCATAGCAACTAATGAAATAATTTTCACTTTACGTTCAGGATGTCTCAACTTCATTTGTTCAATGAGCTCAAACGGCAAATCAGGTATAATCAGACCATAAACACCTGCATCTTCACAAGCAGCGAAGAATGCTTCTTCACCATAATGATGAATAATATTATAATAAGTCATTAATACGTAATTACTATTAATGTCGGCTTTATGTTGTGTGAGTTGTTCTAAAATATAGTTCACACTAATACCTTCCTCAATTGCCTTTTTACCTGCATCCATAATAACAGGTCCATCAGCTACAGGGTCTGAAAATGGCACACCAATTTCAACAATGTCTGCACCTGCCTCACTCAACATTTTTAAATTTTGAATAAATGAACTATTGCCCATAATATACGGTATAAACAATTTCGACATTAAATTTCACCTCTTGCTTTCATGTAATTTCTAATCGTATCCATATCTTTATCGCCACGTCCGGACACCGTAACTACCAATACTTCATCTTTACTCATTTCAGGTGCCAATTGTTCTACATAACTTAACGCGTGGGCACTTTCGATTGCTGGAATGATACCTTCAGCTTTAGTAAATCGTACTAGCGCATTCATCGCTTCATCATCGCTAGCAGTTACATAGTTAACTCTACCGATATCTTGATAATAAGAATGTTCGGGACCGACTCCTGGATAATCCAAACCTGCTGAAATAGAATGTGCAAGTTGAATTTGGCCATGATCATCTTGAATCAAATACATTTTCGAACCATGTAGCACACCTGGCTTCCCTTGACTAATTGCTAAGGCATGTTGGTCCGTATTCTTTCCTTTACCTGCTGCTTCAACGCCGTATAGTTTAACGTCATCTTCAATAAATGGATAAAATGTACCTATAGCGTTTGATCCCCCACCGATACATGCAACTACTGCATCCGGTAAGCGCCCTACTTTGTCCGTAATTTGCGACTTAATTTCTGTCCCAATTACGCTTTGGAAATCTCTGACCATCGTTGGAAATGGATCTGGTCCTAAAGCTGAACCTAATAAGTAATGCGTATCATCAACATGACTTACCCAATATTGTAAAGCGCTGTTAACTGCATCTGACAATGTTCCTTGGCCATTACTCACAGATTCTACTTTTGCTCCTAATAATTCCATACGAAAGACATTTAGAGATTGTCGTTTAATATCTTCTTCACCCATAAAAACAACAAGTTCCATATCAAATAAGGCTGCGACTGTTGCACTTGCCACACCGTGTTGACCCGCACCAGTTTCAGCTACAAGTTTGTTTTTGCCCATTCTTTTAGCTAATAAGGCTTGTCCTAAAGCATTGTTGATTTTGTGCGCTCCAGTATGATTTAAATCTTCGCGTTTTAAATATATTTGCGCGCCACCTAATTGCTTTGTATAGCTTTCAGCAAATGTTAAAGGAGTTTCTCGCCCCACATAATCTTTTAAATAATACTGTAATTCTTCATAAAAAGAAGGATCCTTTTTTGCCTTTTGATATGCTTGTTTTAATTCAATAATAGCTGGCATTAATGTTTCAGGGACATATTGACCACCATAGTCACCGAAAAAGCCAAATTCATCCGCTTCTGTTTGTATTTTTTTATTCATGTGTCGATACTCCTTTGACCAATTTAATAATATCGTTCATTTTATCTTTATCTTTATACTGGTTAATTTCTATTCCACTCGCTATATCATAACCACTATGCGCTAAATTTAACTGTTCTATTTGTTGAATACTGTCATAGTTTATACCACCTGCAATTAAATAAGGTATATCTCTAATTTGTTGCAATATTTGCCAATTGAAATGTTGACCTGTACCTCCATATGCTTTCGAAGGCGTATCTATAATAAATAAATTGACATAAGGTTGATACGCTACTAAATTAGCATTTAATTTTTCGTTTGCAGGTAAGGCTTTAATAATATTTAGCTGTGGAAAATGTTGTTTAACTTGCGCTACAAACTCCACTGATTCATCTCCATGTAATTGAATCGTAGACAAGCCTGTTACTTGGACCAATTCTGTTATTTTATCCATTGTTGGATTCACTACAATAACTACAGTCTGTTTATCGTTTGGTACAAGTTGGATTAATGACTTAATAGTTGCTGTATCTACAAATCTTTTACTTTTGGGGTAATGAATAAAACCGATGGCATCAATGTCTAAATGCCGTGCTTGCTTTACATCTGTTGCTGTACGAAAACCACAAAATTTTAGTTTCATACTTTGACTTTATCCAGTTTTAAGCTCGGTAAAAATTCACTCAAATCATCACTTTTCATTAATGATTCCCCAATAAGTAAGCCATCAATACCTGAATTCACAATAGACTCAACATCGTCTTTAGTGTGGATACCACTTTCTGAAATATAATGATAGCCTGCTTGTCGTCCACTTAGTATTTCGTTTGTATGTTTAACATCTGTGACAAAACGTTTTAAATTTCTATTGTTAACACCTATTATTTCGGGATCTAACTGATATGCTCTGGCTAGTTCTTCTTTGTCATGAACTTCGACTAGCACTTCTAAATTTTGTTTAGTTGCATACGTGTATAATTCTTTAAGTTGTTGATCTGTTAAGACATTAACAATTAATAAAATGATAGAAGCTCCAGCTTTTTTGGCCACATCAATTTGAATTGGATCAATTACGAAGTCTTTGCATAACACAGGTAAGTTGGTTTCTACTGTTAGTGATTGTAAACGTTCGTAACTCCCACCAAAATACTGTTCATCTGTTAATATAGATACCGCATTGGCTCCATAAGCTTCATAATCTTTAACTTGTTGTACTAAATCCTTACCTGGTAATTCTGGTAATGACGGACTTTTAGATTTAATTTCTGCAATTACTGCAAGTTGCTCTTTTGTTGTTAAGCTCTCTTTAAATGGCTGTTTATGGGAAATATCTACCACTGGTAGTGTTTCTAATTTCTTTTGATAATACCCTTCAGCTAATAATTCTTTTTTATACTCTACAATTTCATCTAGAATAGTCATATAAGTAACCTCCTGTTTGTTTATATTGTTCTAACGCCGCACCTGTAGCAATTAAGTTGCGTGCTGTTTCAACACCTTCTTTTATTGAAGAAACCTTTTCTGCTACATATAGTGCAATGCCTGCGTTTAATAACACGACATCTTTTTTCGCCGATTGATCTTTATTCGTTAATATATTTAGTGTTATTTCTAAATTGTCTTGTGCTGTTCCACCTACAAGCTCTGTATTCTTTGCAGGTGTTAAACCCACATCTTCTGCGTTGATAGTGTAATTATAAATTTTTCCATCTCTAATTTCATATAATAAATTATCTCCGGATAATGTTGCTTCATCCATACCATTTGCACCATGCAGTACAATCGCACGTTTTCGTCCTAAGTCGGCTAAAGTATGTGCAATTTTATCTAGTTGTTCGGGTTCATATACACCCATCACTTGGTAGTCAAGTTTAAAGGGGTTAATGAGTGGACCTGTTATATTGAAAATAGTTGGTACATCTAACATTTTTCTTACCGGTTGAATGTGTTTCATTATTGGATATGTTTCGGTAGCACTTAAAAACACTAACCCTGTATCTTTTAAATATTGTGGCGTTTCCTCTATGCTGCTAGTAGCAACTTGCATAGCTTGTAGTAAATCTGTACTACCAGAAGCAGAAGTCACACTTTTATTACCATGTTTAATGACAGGTACACCTGCACTAGCTACGACAAACGAAACTGTTGTTGAAATATTAAAGCTATTTGACTTATCTCCTCCTGTGCCACAGACACACATACTTCCAGGGTATACAGGTTGTTCTGTGTACATGGATTGAATTAAGCTACGTGAAATAAATGTTAACTCTTGTTGTGTTAATGGTTTAGCAGTAAAATTTTGCAATAATGCTACTTTATCCTCTAAGTCATAATCTGTAGCGATTAATAAGTCGATAAATTCAGTCATTTCATTTTGATTGAGTGGTTGTTGTTGCTGTAATTGTTTGAGTAATGTCATTTTGTGTGCCCTCCTTAGTAATATTGATAAAATTATTAATAATTTGTTCTCCAAATTCTGATGCAAATGATTCTGGATGGAATTGAATTCCGTAATGTGGTCTAGTTTCATGTTCAAATGACTGAATACAATCTGTCGTTTCGCCCGTGATATTTAATACTGATGGAAACTGATTAGGGTCACTGACTAATGAATGATACCTCATTATTTCTGAATTTTCTGATACTTCTTTGTACAACTGTGTTGCTTTAACGATACGCATTGTATCGACTTTACCATGTTTAACAGTTTCTCCTTGTATTACTTTGCCACCGTAGTAACAAGTTAATGCTTGAGAACCTAAACAGACACCTAAGATTGGTTTAGTTTGGTAATGATCGATGATATTCATTAAGTATTGAGTATCTAAAGGATGTCCTGGTCCTGGCGAAATCACTACGCCATCAACATCTAGTTGTAAAATTTCGGGATCATCCGGGTACTTTACTACTACATTTTGTGTTTTTGCAATAATATCAACGAGATTATACGTAAATGAATCATAATTATCGACAATTAATATCATGGTGACACCTCCAATAAACTTTTCGCTTTCAATTGTGTTTCAGCAAATTCTTTTTCAGGAATAGAATCATATACGACCCCACACCCTGCTTCGACATTAATATGCGTGTCATCTACCATCATCGTGCGGATAGCTAAAGCAAAATCTAAATCGTGATTACAATTAATATAACCAATGCCCCCACTGTAGACGCCTCGTTTTTTAGGTCGTTGTTCATATATGCGCTGAATAGCTCTTAGTTTAGGTGCTCCTGAAACAGTTCCAGTAGGTAATAAGCTTGCCACAACTGTCATCGGTGAATAATTATCTTTTAAAGTTCCAGTGACTTCACTGACGATATGCATTACATGTTCATAGCGTTCAATTAGCATTAATTTTTTAATTTTGGAAGAACCCGCTATACTCACTCTATGAATATCATTACGTCCTAGATCAACCAACATACGATGCTCACTTAATTCTTTTTCGTCTGTTTTTAATTGCTGTTCGTTATGATAATCTTCTTCTTCAGTTTTACCTCGTTTAATTGTGCCAGCTATTGGATTAGTTACAACTTGTTGTGCTTGCACTTTAACAAAACTTTCTGGCGAACTCCCTACAATAATAGGTTTATCCATATCGATGTAATACATATAAGGACTTGGATTTTGTCGTTTTAAGTTTTGATATAATTGATATGCAAATGTTTTTACATTTTCTTTAAAGTAATGAGGATAACTATAAATAATAGATGGTACAACTTGAAACATATCACCTTGCTGTATTAATGACTTCATGTAAGACACAGTATCCATAAATTGTTGTTTCGTTACATTTGAAGTAATTACTTTTTCTTGTTGTTCATATGGTAATGGTTCAGAAAAAATTTCTACCTTAGTTAACTCTTCTAAACGTCGGTTAATGTTGTCTTCTAATGCTTGTTCACTTCGCTGTGAAAATAAATCAGTTGCAACTATATACAAATACTCATTGTAATGGTCAAAAATATACGCATCTTCGACCATATAAAATTTAGCATCATGTTGTTGATGATCATCTAGGGCTATATTTTGTAATACTGGAAATTCGTGTCGTACTAGGTCAAAACTACATGAGCCGACAAAACCAGAAATAAATGGTAATGCTGATAATTCTTCTTCTTCAATAAGTGCTTTATAGTGATCAATATATGATTTCATCTGCTCATATGGTTCAGTTGTTTCTGTCTTTGTTCCTTCTGGAGTCGTAATTTGTAACTGTTTATCATCTAGTATAAGTTCCCCATACGTATCAAAGATAACGATAGAGTAACGACCTTTAAGTTGTGATTGGTCTGCACTTTCTAAAATTATTTTGTTATTTCTTAATCTGGCAAATGCTTCTGGTGTTACTTCAGCATTTATTTTTTTATATTTAACTTTCATTTACTTTCCCTCCTAACAAAAAAATCAGCATCCTTATATTGCTATAAGGACGCTGACGCGCGGTACCACCTAATTTAGCCGTATTCAAACTACAGCTCACTTCATTTTTATTTAATTGACCTTCAACAAAACCCAATTTCGTTACATGGTGGTGTTAGTTTCCATCAATCACTAACTTTCTGTTACTACCTAGCCATGTACTACTTCATTTTGTTTGCTATTTTACATATAAAAAGCACCACAATAACGCAAATCTGTAAGGACGCGTTACCGTGGTGCCACCTTAGTTAACATATTTATGTTCACTTTACTGCTATAGTATTGTATTTAAAAGCCCATTTCACCACATCAGTTGTGCTAATTTACATCACCCATTAGCTTTCTGCTTACTACAAATCTCATGTGTTACTTATATCTTTTAAATTTTATACTTGCTTTCAACAAGTAATTACTTAGCATGTTACAACTTTCATTTCTATTTGTCAAACATCTTTTTACTTTTAATTCGAATAATTATAGTTAATGAAAAAATTTTACTTAGTCATCTTCTCCTCTTATCCTGTATTCGTTGCTAATCGTTATATTACTTTAATTGCTTATTTAATTCGTATATGACAATAGTATCATTTATTATTTTTCAGACTATCAAGACCCATCGATTTATAAACCACTAATTTATGCTCATATGTCCTTTTTTAAAGCCAGTTTGATGTTAGATATAGCTTGCTACATATTGCATATCTTATTCTGCTACTATACACTGTTATTATTCTGAAAATTTCGATCGAGGTGTCCACTACTATGAAACAAATATTATTCGTTGGTTTAGGTCTGATTGGTGGGAGTTTAGCTAGCAATTTGCGTTATTACCATAATGATATTGAAATTACTGCATATGATGCAGATCAATCACAATTAGACAAAGCTTTATCCATCGGTATTATTGATTATCAATCAACTAATTACGAACAAAGCATTAAACAAGCTGATATTATAATTTATGCTACACCGGTACAACAAACAATTAAATATTTACGTGATTTACCTTCACTCCAACCTAAAGATGGTGTCATTGTTACAGATACTGGTAGCACCAAGTCGACTATTCAGCAATTTGAAACATTTTTATTAGAACATCATATCCATTTAATTGGTGGTCACCCAATGGCAGGTAGCCATAAATCTGGTGTATTAAATGCGAAAAAACATTTATTTGAAAATGCTTTTTACATTTTAGTACATGATGAAGCACAAAATCAGCAAGCTTATAACACGATACAAAATTTATTGGCAACAACCGACGCTAAATTTATTTCTACTACTGCTGAAGAACATGATTTCGTTACTGGTTTAGTTAGCCACGTACCACATATTATCGCCTCAGCTTTGGTACATTTAAATTCCAATCATGTGGCTGAATCTGACCTTGTTAAAGATTTGGCTGCTGGAGGGTTTAGAGACATTACGCGTATTGCTAGCAGTAATCCTTTCATGTGGCGAGATATCACATTAGAAAACAAAAATACTATTCTACGCATCATGCGAGAGTGGCATACACAAATGGGTCACATCATTGAACTCATTGAACACCAAAAACCTGATGCCTTATTCGACTTTTTCAATGATGCTAAAATTTATCGTGATCAACTACCAGTTAAGTCACAAGGCGCATTGTCTATAGAGCATGATCTTTATGTCGATATTCCAGATAAACCGGGGATGATTAGCCAAGTAACAAATACCCTGAGTTTACATAATATTTCTATAAGCAACATAAGAATTCTAGAAGTCCGTGAAGATATTTACGGAGCATTACGCATTAGTTTTAAAAACCCAGAAGATCGCAAAAGAGGTGCAGAGGCGCTAAGCGACTTCGATACTTATATACCATAATAAAACGGCTGGGACATAATAGCTTCGTCCCAGCCTAATTTTATATTATTAGAGCAGCTGCCTGAACTGCAATTGCGCTTTAAATCAAGCTTTTCCAGTACTAATCACCCTTCTCAAGTAATTACAACTGTAACTATGAAGTCACGTCACTTCTAGCGTAGTTACATTTTATGTCCAGCCATTAACCCTAAACGTCCATGTTTTGTGCCCGCTTCAGTATAGGATGCTGCCTTAGATACGATACCTTTACCATACTTTTGATGTAATGCATCAATTGTTTTAGCTAAGTTTTCATTTCTTTTTCGTTCATATTCATCGATAAATAAGTTGAGTTGCCTATCTTCTTCATTTATAAATTGTGTTAAAGACACACTTAATGTACGATATAGTGCTGAACGATCACATAACTGATCAGCAAAGTTATCTATTACTTTCAGCATATCACTTTCTAAATTAGTTGGATCATCTAACGTATATTGTTTGCTCACGCCTCCTTCATCACTATAACCGAAACTAAAATGTATTGTCCGTGCAAGTTGATTTCTCGCTCGCGCTCTACTCGCCACATCTTCTACTAACTCTTGCATCACTACTTTAGCTTCTTCATAACGATAATCACGCATCAAAATCTGACTTTTACAAATTGACGGATTGGTTACCTTATATTTTTCTCTTACTTTACTTTGATCAATGCCGTTAGCATGTAAATGTAAATCAATACCGATAATACCAAAATCTCTTTTTAAAAACTGATAAGGGTACTTAGCTAAATCCCCTACCGAAAAAATTCCTCTCTTTTGCAATTTCGCTTCAGTTTTCCGATTAATACCCCAAAACTCACTTAATGGTTTAATAGGCCAAAGTTTTTCTGGAATATCATGATAACGCCATTCCGCAATTCTATTAGTATTGTGCTTTGCTTCAATATCCATCGCTACCTTACTTAATAGCATATTAGAGCCAATACCAATGGTACAGTCAATGCCTGTCTCGTCCTTAATTTCACTTCTTAACCTTTCACAAAAGGAATGCAATGTTGTACTAAATCTATGATAACTATCGGTCACATCTATAAAGAATTCATCAATACTGTATTGATGTAAATCCTCCGGTGGTACATAACGTAACGCAATTTTAGAAATAGCTATCGATACTTCTAAATATTTACGCATACTTGGATTAATAATAAAAATGTCTGTTCTATGCGGTATTTCAAATAACCTTGATCCTGTTTTAATACCTAATGCTTTAAGTGCTGGTGTGGCAGCTAAGACAACAGACCCTTGGCGTTTAGTATCTGCCACTACTGCTAACTTAGTCGTTAATGGGTTTAATCCTTTCTGGAGACAAGAAACACTCGCAAAAAAACTCTTTTGGTCAATACACAATACATCTCGTTCTTCTAATAAATTATAATCATACATTTCCATAGTCATAACCTCCCACAAAAACAGAACAAGTGTTCGGTTATAGTGTATACCATTTTCTAAATTATTTCAAAGGCTAAATTTATTTTTACAAAGCATTATAATTTCAAAATACTTATGTTTTAATAAAACTAAGCGCTACAAGAAAACTACTTACAACAATGATTACTACAGTGAAAGGACTAAATTTATGACGTATAATATTATAGAAGTTACAAAAAGTGATTATCGGCAAGTAGCAGTTTTTACTGCGAAACTATTATCTGAATTACGTGGCACTACAGTGTCCTCAAGCAATTACTTAGTTACCAGTCAACAGCTCATTCAACACAATCCACAGTGGACAGGTTTTTTAATTTATGATGAATCAGTAGCAATAGGCTTTCTATCCCTCTATCAATCAACAGCACTTTATGCCAATGGTGATTTAGGTATTATTCAAGAACTTTATGTAGAGCCTAGTTATAGAAATCGTGGCGTCGGATCACAACTAATTCATCAAGCAGTGACATATGGTAAAACAGTGAACTGGCAACATATAGAAGTGGGAACACCGAACATAACACGTTGGCCTCGTACTTTACATTTTTACGAAAACCAAAACTTTACAGCCATCGGTTCACGCTTAAAATTATACTTACATACATAGCAACAATTTTTATCTTTCGCATATATAACAAGCTTAGTAATAAATATTATTCATTATTTGACCTTTCAATTTTCCACGTAATGGTTAAGTGTTCTAAAGCTACAACATTAGTATATAAATGCTATATCTATAGTCTTCACTGAAATAGTTTGAATATTCATGCTATAATAAACTACAACTTACTATGAGGAGGAAGTCATATGCCAATTATTAACGTAAAATTATTAGAAGGACGCTCTGACGAACAACTTAAAGATTTAGTTTCTGAGGTTACAAACGCTGTAGAAAAGTCAACTGGTGCAAATAGAGAGGCTATACATGTCATCGTAGAAGAAATGAAACCAGAACATTACGGTGTGGCAGGAGTCAGAAAAGTAGATCAGTAATAAAAATATGTACACAGTTAATGCTATTTACATAATAAAAATACAGACAAACCTTAGGTGACAGTTGTGAACTGACCCCAATTAGTGGGAATAAAATAAAAACACTTTCGTTGAATTCATTT
>ERZ1023396.22-NODE-22-length-108512-cov-198.780669_pt1 | contig 108512 bp, 108 predicted proteins | sample MGYA00380504_ERZ1023396 | MGnify/ENA primary metagenome ERZ1023396 (study PRJEB33173, sample SAMEA4830410) | metagenome | study: EMG produced TPA metagenomics assembly of the PRJEB25223 data set...
ACGGATTTATTTGTTTTGGGTAAAGGCTTGGTTGTTTCTGACAATTCAACCGCAACACTCACAAACCATTTACCGCCCTTTGTAAAGACTTTAGCGGATAGGATTTTACCGTCAAAGCGTAAGTGTTCACGCATTCTTATCAAACCTAAATTGGGGATTTGAATGTGTGGTTTGTTATTTTTACTTTTAAGTTTAAATTGGTCGTTGGATAGGCTAAAACGGTCATTTACGCCTTTTTTGCGAAATTGGGGATATTTGGCTCGCCCTTTAAAAAGTTGTCAAAGGCTTTGCCTAGTTAAATTATGGCTTCTTGTGGACTGCATTTGGTTACTTCTAGCATGAATGGGTATTTTTCACGTTTTATGGCGTTAAGTTGTTTTCTTAGTTTACCTTGTGATGGTTTGTTAAGTCGGTTTTCGTCAATGGTTATGCCTTTTGCTTGACATTCATCACGGTAGTTTTTGTCTTGTTCATATTGCTTTTTCCATTGCGCCAACGCCCAATTATAGGCAAATCTGGCAACGCCACACGCTTTTTTGAGATGGGTGGCTTGGGTGTTGTTGGGGGTTAGCTCAATGATGTGTCCACGAATGGTTGTCATTGTAGTACTGCCTTAACAAGCACACCACTTTCGTCCCATCTGCGTAATGTTGAGATGGACACGCCAAGTTGTTTGGAAGCTTCGTTGATACTGATTAATCTATTCATTTGGATATCATAAGATAGATTTAGTTAGATTTCAAGAAACAGTTAAAACCCTGTACGGAACAACACCCCAGTTACCATAAACGCCAATGACAACAACGTTACTGACACAATATGCCCAATAAACAAGAGGCGTAATTTGGCATTCTCTAAATCCTTTTTTAACCGTGGAATGACGATAAGCTGAGCGGATAATGCCGTGAGTGCCGTCAGCACCAGCCACGTGATTTTTAAGCTGATAAGCACCGCTATCGGATTGTCATGATTGGTGAGCATCGCAAACTGGGGCAAGTATCTATGAGCCATATAAAAGCCTGTCAGTACCTGCACAAGCAAAGCCGTCATACCAAGCTTTTCAAAACTGCCTTCAAAGTTTAAGATAAGTCGACTGTCCTGCTCACGCACAGATTTGGGCAATACACATAAACACAGGTATAAATGCCCACCAACCCAAATGCACGCCCCTAAAATATGTAATAACAACAGCCAAAAGTTCATAAGAAAATGCCATGTTTTTTATGGGGTGGGATTTAGACTAAATATATTCGTCATCAGTTGCCATTTTTCACCCATCGGTGTCCAAGGAGTGGGCATTTGGTACTGCCACATCAATTCTTCCCACTGTTTAACAACTTCATTGTCAGCAGCAGCCAATGCCATTTTTTTAAATGAAAAATCATCATCCACTTTCATCCACATGACCAAGCGATTGCCAAGGCGATAAATTTCCATTTGCTGCACACCACTTTGATGAATATGATTAAGCACACCTTGCCACACTTGACGATGATAATTTTCATACTCAGCTATCAACTGTTCATCATCTTTAAGGTCAAGCATCATAAAATAATGCATTTTTATTCCTTAATTTTTAAGAAAAAACTGATAATGCAAAGACAGTTTAACTGTCCAAATCATGGCCAGCATGCCATCAATCTTGGGGCTTACCAGAAGCGATGCGCGAGATAATCAGTGCCACTAAGATAAAAGTGCCAGTAATTAATTCAATGACAGTGCCTGACACTTGCAACGAGCGTAATAACTGGTCAATAAATTTAAGCAATAAAATGCCAGTCAACGCACCGAAAACAGAACCACGCCCACCATTTAAGGAGATACCACCGATAACGCAAGCAGCAAACACGGTAAAAATATAACCTGACCCTTGCGATTGCCCAACAGATGCGTACTGAGCCGTATACAAAATCCCTGCTATTGCTGCCAGTACACTTGCTAAAATAAGGACACCACTCACAATCAAATCGACACGGATGCCTGCAGCACGAGCCGCATCAGCATTACCACCAATGGCATATAAAGAACGACCCAAACGAGTATAACGCATCATGATAATCAACGCCACAGCAATCAGCATAAACATCCAAAAACTTAATGACATGCCCATAAAGCCAAATTGAGCAAGGCTCTGAAATTGCTTAGGCAACTGATATAAACTAGAACCACCTGTCAAAAAAGTCTGCAAGCCACGCATGGCTGTCAACATCCCCAAGGTAACAATAAAACCATTCAAACGGAATTTGACAATCATAACCGCATTGATAAGACCAACCAAAGCACCTAAAAAAATACCAGAGATGACAGCAAAATGACCATCCAAAAAGCCACCAGTACCCGTCATGGTTGCACCCACTATCGCCCAAACTGCCACTGCAGGTGCCAGTCCAAAAGTAGATTCAAGTGACAAATCCATGCGTCCGATGATCAAAACCAAAGCTTCTGCCAATACCAAAATACCAATTTGAGTTGATTGTTCAATCGGAATTTTTAAAATTGACCAGCTTAGAAAATTATCGGTCGTAAGATAACCGATGAGCATGATAAGTAAGATGGGGGGTATCAACACTAAGTCACGCAAACTGGCCCAACGGAATTTCTTTTCTGGTTTGGCAGACTTGGCTGCTGCGGTTGTCTCCATGACGTTCTCCTTGTCATTATTCATACACCATTTTGTCAGTGACATGCAAAACATTGTTTGTCAGTGCAAAATAAAATTGATGTGATACTGTTGCTATAAATTTTATTTACGTGCTACTATGACAGCCCTTCAATGGCAGCAATCATTTCGCCATCTCTCCAACCAACCATAAATTCATGGGTAATCTCGCCGTGGTACATGACCAGCACACGATCGCAACCTCGCACATCATCTAGCTCATCAGATACAATCAATACAGAGGTGCCTTTCTCACTGCTTTGGGCAACATAATCAAGCAATGTCTCTTTACTTTTAATGTCCACCCCAGCAGTTGGTGAAATCATGATCAGCAAATCAGGATGATTTGCCATGGCTCGTGCTTGGACAACTTTTTGTTGATTACCACCTGACAATCCTGATACAGGTTGCTCAGCACCGTAAGTTTTGATATCCAAATCAACAATCCATTGGTTGACTAATTGCTTGCGTTTTCTTTCGTTGATAAAGCCAAACGAACCAAGGCGATCAAGTATTGAGAGGGTTGCATTTTCCCCAACACTCATCTCAGGCACAAGCCCTTGATGATGACGATCTTGTGGCACAAATCCAATGCCTGCATTTAATGCCGCTTTAACGCTACCTGCAGGGTATGAACTGCCTTTAAGCAAAATTGTGCCTTTATTAGCCTTTTGCAAACCTACCAAAGTCTCAGCAAATTCAACTTTGCCGCAACCACCACCACCAATCAATCCCACCATCTCACCTTCACGAATATCTAAGCTGACATTGTGATAATGATGCCCCATGGTTAAGTTTTGCACTTTGAGGACTTTTTTCTCAGACAAAGGGCGTATCTCATAGACCTTTTCGGTATATTTTTCACCCGTCATGGCTTCTATAAGACTTTTTTTATCCAAGTTTTCAACGCTTGATGTGATGATATGACGAGCGTCTCGATACACTGTCACATCTTGGCAGATGTCATATACTTCTGATAAATGGTGAGAGATGAATAAGAACGTTACCCCTTGTTGTTGCAAACGTTCCATGCGTTCAAACAGACGCTTGATTGCTCGTCCATCAAGCATGGCGGTGGGTTCATCAAGAATAATAAACCTAGCACCATGACTAAGTGAGCGGGCAATTTCCATCAGTTGGCGATTTTCAACATCAAGGCTACCTGCTTCAGTACGGGCATTAACAGGAATGTCCCATTCATCTAGGATATTTTGTGCGGTGCGATACACTTGACTCCAGTCAATCCATTTTTTTCCCAAATTTTGACGGTTCATCAATAAGTTTTCGGCAACACTCAGGTTTGGCATGATTGTTGATTTTTGGTAGACACACGCAACGTGCTTACGCCATTCAGGCAAATTGCCTACCGCTGGAGCAGGATGACCATTAAATAAGATTTCACCTTCATCTGGCGAATTAAGCCCTGTCAACATAGACACCAAAGTCGATTTTCCCGCCCCATTTCGACCAACCAAAGCATGCGTGCGACCTGCGATGATTTTAAGCTTCACGTCGTTTAAAGCAATGGTTTGCCCAAATCTTTTGGTCAAATTCTTAACTTCAACTAAGGGTACAGATTGAGTCACGTCATCACTCCATGATAACTTAGTCCATGATAACTTAGCCATGAAATAAGAGGGCAAGATAATCACCTTGCCTTCTTAGTTTGTTGGATTGTTAGCCTTGCTTATTTGTTTCCCCATAGCTCTGGGTCATCTGCTTTGACGGTCTTTAAACTGCCATAAGTTGCACCATCAGCTGTTACCACAGGTGCAATGATTTGGTCTTCTAGTAGACCTTCACGTGGTTTGATGATGGTAGAACCATGATCAGTTGGGCCTTCTTGAAAACTTTTGCCTTCTGCTGCTGCTTTGGCGTAATACAACGCCCAGTGTGAGTAACCATCTGCAGGTTGTGATACGGTTGCATCAATATCACCTCGTTTAATGGCATCCAGTTCAGACTTGATGCCATCATTAGACACAATGACGATATGTTCTTGATCACCAGCGGGCTTTAAAATGTTATTTTGTTTTAAAAATGCCAAAGTTGGCTCAAGATAGACACCCCCAGCTTGCATGTAAATGCCGTTGACTTTGCCACCTGCCAATGCCGTTTGTAAACCTGCAATGGCAGGCTCTTTTTTCCAATCCGTTGGTACTTCGATAAGTTCAATCTTTGGATAATTGGTTTTCATACATTCAGCAAAAGCTTCTGAACGGTCACGACCATTGATTGAATTTAACGCACCTTGAAACTCGACAACACGACCTTCACCATTGATTTTTTCACCAATCACGGTACAGGCATCACGACCATATGCCTTATTATCTGCACGCACCACCATATAAACATCTCCAGCATCTGGACGAGTATCAACTGTGATGACAGGAATGCCTTTTTCTTTGGCGGAACTAAGCGCACTGGTGGTTGCTGCGGTGTCTTGAGGTGCCAGCACAATGGACTTCACATCTGACTGCAACATCTGTTGAACATTGGCAATCATTTTTTGTGCATCATTGTTAGAAGATGTTTGAAATAAGTCAACACCAAGCTCTGCCCCTTTTTGTAGCACATAATTGGCAAAAGCGGTCCAAAAGTCGGTATCATTACGTGGCTGGTCAATACCCACTTTAATCCCTGAAGTTTGGGTTTGTGCAGCAGACGCTGAAGCAGTGGTCTCGGTTGAAGTTTGTTCCTTTTTAACTTGGCTTTCGTTACCTGAACCTGAACAACCTGCTAAAAACATGAAAATTGCCATTGGTAATAGACGGATTGATGATTGGTAAAACATATTACAGCTCCTTGTAATATTGCCAAAAGTGGCGTTGGTGAGACATTAAGCATGCCTTGTTTTTGTCTTAAAGATTTTTTAGGTCAATATGCGGTCAAGATGCGTATAACCACCATCAACATATAACCATTGACCTGTTGTGTGAGATGAACGATTTGACAACAAAAAGATGACTGTGTCTGCAATCTCTTGTAAGGTGGTCATACGTTTACCAAGGGGTATCTTATGCGTAATGCTTTTAAGCTTTTGTTCAGGATTATCAAAACCATCAATCCAGCGAGCATATAATGGGGTCATCACTTCGGCTGGAATGACAGCATTCACACGAATGCCATCATCAATCAAGGCGGCTGCCCATTCACGTGTCAGTGCCATGCGCGCCCCATTGGCAGCAGCGTAAGCACTGGTTTTACCTTGACCAGTCACCGCCGTCTTTGAGCCAATATTCACCACGCTACCTTGTGACTGCTTTAGATATGGCAGACAATGGTGCATCAGCACAAAATAATGCACCAAATTTTTATCTAATGACTGCCGAAACTCATGTGGTGTTGCCTCCAAACCAACATTGTCATTCACGCCTGCATTATTGACCAATCCATCAATACGTCCGTATTTTTTGATTGTTGCTTCAATGGCTTGATGGCATGCTTCATCATTGGTAAGCTCTGTTTGATAATATCCAAACTGTGGTTGAATGTCTGTCAGCTGTTGTACAAAACTTTCTTTTAACAAAGAACGACCCAATATCACTGGAATGGCACCTTCTTTGGCAAGACTTATGCTAATCGCACCACCAATGCCAGCACCACCCCCACTGATAACAAACACCTTGTCAGTCAAATGCAAATCCATTGCTTAACTCCTTTTGTCATCAATCCTTTTGTCATCACTTTGCTAATTTAATCACCTTGCTAATCCAATCACCCTGCTAATCCAAACGATAGATTGCTTTTGCATTGAGTGTTTCCATCAGATTTTTATCATTTTGTGTAAAGTCATGTATTGAATCGTGCCAGACATTCACCCAGTCAGCATAGTCTTGTCCACTTAATAATACAACTGGCCAATCTGAACCCCATACAACCCGTTCCACACCAAACAATTCAATTGCTGTTAACACATGACGTTTTAGGTCTTTAACACTGCCATTTTGCCCAAGTTCAGTCAATAGCCCTGACACTTTGACTGCTACATGCTCACATTCAGCAAGTTTGGCCATCCATGTCTTCCAAAACTCAAAACCATCTTGGTTGGTAAAATCAGGTTTTGCCAAATGGTCAAGAACCAGCCAGTTATCATCACAATGTTTAGCAAAATCAACCAAAGCGGGTAAATCTTTCTGATGACACAACAAATCGTAGCAAAAATTTTGTTGTAACGCCTTTTTTACGCCCAATCGAAAATCTTGCCGTTGCCAAAATTTGCTTGGGTTTGGTTCATATTCAACCAAATGGCGAAATCCTTTTATCAAAGAGTGTTGATGATAATGTTGTAATTTATCATCAACATCGTCTGCACAAAAATCCAACCAACCGACAATCCCTTTGATGCAATCATCTCCATTATCAAACAAATCTTTTGCTACAGATAACAAAAAATCATTTTCTGCTTCACTACAACGAGCTTGTACCGCAACCATGCCTGTCATACCTGCATTCTTAGCTTCTGTAATGACATTTTTAGGCAATCGGTCTTGTTGTAATACTGGCATGTCATCATCAATCCAATCATACTCTTTGGGTTGGTAATGCCAAAAATGAATGTGAGTATCTATCATGAGCTTGTCTCCTTATATCGATATTTTGTCAATGTTTCAGGCTTCATTTCAATAGAAAAGCCTGCCATTGTTGGTGGCATGTAAGCGGCATTTTTGATAACACATGGGTCAATAAAATGCTCATGTAAATGGTCAACATACTCAGTGACTCTGTCATCTTTTAACCCTGAAAAACACAGGTAGTCAATCATGGATAAATGCTGTACATATTCACAAAGACCAACGCCACCAGCGTGTGGGCAGACTTTTAAACCGTATTTGGCTGCCATGAGTAATACGCTGAGTACTTCATTGACACCCCCCATACGACAGGCGTCAATTTGAATCACATCAACCGCTTCACGCATGATAAACTGCTTAAACATGATGCGATTTTGGCACATTTCGCCTGTTGCTACCTGAATGGGAGCGATCGCTTGGCGTATGGCACGGTGTGCTTCAACATCATCAGGACTGGTCGGCTCTTCAATAAACCATGGCTTAGCAAATGCAAGGGCCTTGACCCATTCAATGGCCTGCTCACGCTCCCAGACTTGATTGGCATCAATCATCAACTGACGTGTATCACCGATGATTTGACGAGCGATAGAAACTCGACGTATGTCTTCTTCTAGGTTTTGACCGACTTTTAATTTAATGTGGTTAAACCCTTCATCAATCGCTTCTTGACATAGGCGTGCCAGCTTTTCATCACCATAGCCCAGCCAACCTGCTGATGTGGTATAACATGGGTACCCTTCTTGTAGCAACGTTAACTCACGTTCTGACTTTCCCTTTGCTTGCTTAACCAGCAGTTCCAATGCTTCTTCACGAGTAATGCAGTCAGTCAAATATCGAAAGTCGATACAATCAACCAGTTGTTCAGGTGACATGTCACAGACCAGCTTCCAAACAGGCTTACCAACAGCTTTTGCCCATAAATCCCACACCGCATTCACCACCGCTCCTGTCGCAAGATGTATCGCCCCCTTATCAGGACCAATCCAACGCAACTGACTGTCTGAGGTTATTTTACGCCAAAAAGTTGCAGGTGATGCTTTAATGTCATCTAGATTCAATCCCACCACCAAATGACGCATGGCTTCAATCGCTTGACAACAAATATCATTGCCACGTCCGATGGTAAATGTTAATCCATGACCACTTAAATCGCTGTGATTGGTTTTAAGTATGACGTACGCTGCTGAATAATCAGGGTCAGGGTTCATGGCATCTGACCCATCTAACTGTTGTGAGGTTGGAAAACGCACATCCAGTACCTGCATGTCAGTTACGGTGATTGAGTTCGTCATATTCGCTTTACTCCGAAAAATCCATTTTCCATTTGGCTCAAAGTTTGGCTACTTTGCTTGAGCTTGGGCTTGCACAACCCTTTGCTGTTGCTCACCCAAACCTTCAATACCGAGTCTCACAACTTGCCCAACTTTAAGATATACAGGGGGCGTCTGTCCCAATCCAACACCAGGAGGTGTGCCTGTTGAAATCACATCACCAGCTTGTAGGCTCATAAATTGACTCAAGTAGCTGATAATATATGGAATCTTGAATATCATGGTATTTGAATTGCCGTCTTGATAGCGTTTACCATCGACTTCCAACCACATTTTTAAGTCATGCGGATCACTGATTTCGTCTTTGGTAACCAGCCAAGGACCCATAGGTCCAAAGGTATCACAACCCTTGCCTTTATCCCATGTGCCACCACGCTCTAGCTGAAACTCACGCTCAGACACGTCATTGATGACACAATAGCCTGCCACATACTCCATTGCATCGTTTTCATTAATGTAGCGACCTGATTTGCCAATCACCACACCAAGCTCAATCTCCCAGTCAGTCTTTTGCGAACCTAAAGGAATTTCAATGTCATCATTTGGACCACTGATGGCACTTGTCCACTTATTAAAAATAACAGGTTCGCTTGGAATGTCAGCTCCAGTCTCAGCGGCATGGTCAGAGTAATTCAGACCAATACAGATGAATTTACCAACATTTCCCACACAAGAGCCAATACGCTCTTGGCTTGAAATTTTAGGCAATTTAGTCAAATCTGCCTGATAAATGGCATCAAGTTGGTATTCAAGCACCTCCCCTGTGATGTCAGACACAATGCTTGACAAATCACGAATGTTACCTTCAGCATCTACAATCGCTGGCTTTTCTTTGCCTTTAGCCCCACAACGTAAAAGTTTCATCTCATTTCCTATTTAGCTAATGATAAAAAAATCCTAGTTTGACCATCCACCATCAATAATATGACAAGTCCCTGTTGTGAATGCTGACTCATCAGATGCCAAATATACTGCCAATGCTGCAATTTCATGGTCATTACCTATACGTCCCATCGGTTGGCGAGCCACAAATGCAGCATAGACTTCTTCAATGGACAAATTTTGCAAACGTGATTGCTCAGCAATACGCTCATGTAATGATGGGGAGTCAACCGTGCCTGGACAAATGGCATTACATCTAATATTTTTAGTCACATAATCAGCCACCACAGATTTGGTCAGACCAATTACAGCCGCTTTGGTGACACTGTAAGCAAATCGATTAGGTACACCTTTAACACTTGAGGCAGCCGATGCCATATTAATAATAGAGCCACCACTTTGCTTTAGCATTTTGGGTAAGGCATGTTGGATAGTATGGTACATTGACATGACATTGATGTTCCAAGAGCGATCCATGTCTTGATCAGTTGTATTTTGAACATCACCTGCAGCAACCCAGCCTGCACAATTAAACAAAACATCCACACGTTCAAGGGTATTAAAAAAGGCAGTGATTTCAGTGGGTTTGGTAACATCTAGATAGGCAGTGTGGATGTTTGCATAATCAGCTGTCAAAGTATCAAGTGCTGTTTGGTTAATGTCAGTTGCCCAAACAGTGGCACCTTGCTTGGCAAACTCAATGGCAGTGGCTCTACCAATGCCTTGACCTGCGGCGGTAATCACACAAACCTTGTTAGATAGTCTCATGGCACGTCCTTATGCTGATATCAGATTAATAATGTCATCTTTGTTTTTCATGACCATATTACCCCATAAAATTGGTCTGTACAATAGACCTATGACGTTATTTTAATTTTTTTGCCAATTAACACACAAACCATCTGACATCACTGCTTGATGAGTTATAATATTTTGTTTGATTAAACGGATTTAATAACCAATGAAGACTGTAACCCAATGAAGACTGTCGCTTCTAACCAACGCATTTATCAGAAGATTGTTCATATCATCAAAGAACAGATTAATGATGGCACCTATCAAGTCGGTGATGCCTTACCCAGTGAGCGTGACTTGGCAAAACAATTACAGGTTAGTCGCACATCAGTTCGTGAAGCCATCATTGCTTTAGAAGTCAGCAATTTGGTTGAAGTCAAAATTGGCAGTGGTGTTTATGTCAAATCCCTTTCTGTCAATCAGACTCAACACGCTTATCCAACAGCAGATTTAGAACTTTTGGAACTTTTAAATGAAAAGCAAGAGATTGCCCCATTTTCACTATTACAAGCCAGGCTGTTGATAGAGCCTGAATGTGCCTATCTTGCTGCTAAAAACATGACTCCTGATGTTTTATTGAGCATAAAAGAAGCTTATTTAAAAAATGTGGAAGACAATGTCATGGGATCGGTCACTCATGTGGGTGATAGGCTGTTTCATATTCGCATCGCTGAGGCCAGTGGTAATGATGCTTATGCTTTTTTAATTCGACAATTACTGACCCAGCAATATGGAGAGTTGTTTAAAAGTCTGCAACGGCTTTACACCCCCAAAGACATGCCACTGCGTTCTCAACATGAACACTTTCAGCTATTGCAAGCGCTTGAAGAAAAAAACGCCAAAGTTGCCAAATCGGCAATGCAACAGCATCTTAAGAATGTGATAGATATTTTCATGCGTCATGCTGATTTTGTTTAGAATCTGTATTTACAACAGCTTTGCGATGAAAGACAATGTTAAGTTACCCACACTAAGGATAGAAAATTCACTTAACCTACTGTTTGCTAAGTGAGGTGGGTGGTTTAAGATGGTTTAGTTAAAATGCCATACTTTTGCTTGGGTGACTATTAAAAAGTTAGATTTACCGCCTTATATATCCACCGCCTGAAGTCGCAGGTTTACGGCGGTGATGGGTAAAAATTCAATAAAAAACCACCAGCCATTGCCAGTGGTTAGTTATCTTATAAAGGTTAGGTTTATCAATCATCAAAGATGATTAGATTTTTCCAACCAAATCAATGCTGGGCTTTAAGGTTTCTTTGCCATCTTCCCAAGCTGCTGGGCAGACTTCACCATCGTTTTCACGCACATATTGGGCGGCTTTGACTTTACGCACCATGTCTTTAGCAGAGCGACCAATGCCCAAATCATGAATTTCTGCCACTTTAATAAAACCTTCTGGGTCAATTAAGAATGTGCCACGTAAGGCAGCGTTGTCTTCTTCAATCATGATGTTAAAGCCACGAGTGATTTTGCCTGTGCCGTCGCCCAGCATGGGAAATTTAACTTTGCTGATGGCTTCTGATGAGTCATGCCATGCTTTATGCACAAAGTGGGTGTCAGTTGATACGGCATAAACTTCTACGCCTAAGCCTTTGAGTTCTTCATAATGGTTTGCCATGTCTTCTAGTTCAGTTGGGCAAACAAAGGTAAAATCATGGGGATAAAACATAAAAATCGCCCAGTTGCCTTTGACATCGTCAGATGAGATGGTTTTAAATTCTCCGTTGACAAAGGCTTCGGTTTTAAATTCTGGGATTTGTTGGTTGATGATGGCGGTCATGATGACTCCTTATCGGTTATCGGTTATCGGTTAATTGGTTAATCGGTTAATCGGTTATTATTAACATGGTTGTTAACATAAAAACATCAAGTCAAGCATCTTAAAACAAGCATGTTAACAAAGTTTCTGGATTCTAGGTGCTTTATTTAAGTGCTTTATCGCTTGATTGCTTGAGCTTATCATTATCATGGTAGGATAAGCGTTTCTCCAGTTTAAAGAATTTAATGTCATGATTTATTTTTTTAATGTTGATATACTGTCTTCGATATTTTTTGTCATGCACATTTTTTTTATATACATTAAGTATGTGCATCAAGTTTGCTGTTAAGTTTATTTGCCTATTTTTAAATATTATTTTTTTAAATACCACCATGATTACTTTACGACAATTAGAATTCGCTTTAGCCGTTGCCAAACACCGCCATTTTAAACGGGCAGCAGAAGAATGCAACATTTCTCAGTCCGCTTTAAGCCTTGGCATCGCTGAGTTAGAAAAGCAGTTGGACACACAAATTTTTGAACGTAACAATAAGCAGGTGCTGATTACGCCGATTGGTGAAGATATTTTAAGCCGAGCAAGGCGTGTGTTTAGTGAAGTCAATGATTTGACCACCAGAGCCCACAGTCATCAAACACCGCTTGCTTATCCCATGAGCATCGGGATTATCCCCACCATTGCCCCTTATTTATTGCCAAAAGTGTTGCCCAATCTAAAAAAAACCTATCCAGAATTTCGCATTCATGTGGTCGAAAAACAAACTGAACGTTTGCTGGAACAGGTACGCTATGGTCATGTCGATACCGCCATCATTGCCTTACCGTATGAAGTTGATGGTTTGCATACGTTTGAGTTTTGGCAAGAAGATTTTTTTGCAGTGTTCCCAACCAATGATGCCAATGCCAAACTCGATTATATCGATGCTAAAAAGCTTACTCAGGTTAATCTTATGCTGTTAGGTGAAGGACATTGTCTGACAGATCAAGTGCTTTATGTGTGTCAGTTTGATAAAGATGAATTTAAGTCCAACTTTGCTGATGCCAGCTTAAATACCTTAATTCAAATGGCGATGGCAGGTATGGGGACAACGCTTGTGCCATATATGGCGTTAGACCAAGTCCAATCTGCCAGCCAAGCCATGACTGCTGTGCCATTGGCTGAAACAGGTCCACATCGACGCATTGCCTTTGTTACTCGATTAAACTATGCTAGGGTGAATGATGTTAAGTTATTGGGTCATTTATTTGCCAACGCACTCACAGAATAACCCACCAGCAGAATCACTGCCATAACAAAATACCCGCCATAACAAAATACCCGCCAAAATAACCGCCAGAGCCAAATAATAAATAATCAACACACCCCAAAGGTTGTCTCACTTTTGGGGTGCGGTTTACCTGACATTTCAACTTACGCCAATTGAGCCACATCAATTTTATCGGCTTTTTTGGTGTAGTCAGTCATGCGGTCAAAATTCATGTAACGATAGACTTCATCGCTCATGCTATCAAGTTTGCCTGCATACTCTTGGTACTCTGCATTGGTTGGCAGCTTACCAAGCACAGCGGCAACCGCTGCCAACTCTGCTGATGCCAAATAGACATTTGCCCCTTGACCCAAACGATTAGGGAAGTTACGGGTTGATGTTGATACAGCAGTGGATTTAGGAGCGATGCGAGCTTGGTTACCCATACACAACGAGCACCCTGGCATTTCGGTACGAGCCCCAGCTTGGGCATAGGTATTGTAGTAACCTTCTTCCATCAGCTCACGAGCGTCCATCTTGGTGGGCGGTGCAATCCAAAGGCGAGTTTTTAGGCTGCCTGCTGGTACTTCTTGTAGTAGCTTGCCCGCCGCTCTAAAGTGACCGATGTTGGTCATACACGAACCGATAAACACTTCATCAATGCTATCCCCTGCCACGTCCGTCAAAGTTTTAGCATCATCTGGGTCATTTGGACAACAAAGAATGGGTTCTTTGATTTGACTCATGTCAATGGTGATGTCAGCGGCATATTCGGCATCAGCATCGGCACGCATAAGGCTTGGATTGTTCAACCATTCTTGCATGGCTTCGATGCGACGGCTTAATGTGCGAGCATCGCCATAGCCTTCAGAAATCATCCATTTAAGTAAGGTGATGTTGGAATTTAGGTACTCTTTGACTGACGCTTCTGACAACGTAATGGTACAACCTGCAGCACTGCGTTCAGCTGATGCGTCAGACAGCTCAAATGCTTGCTCAACGGTTAGGTCTTCTAAGCCTTCAATTTCTAAGATACGTCCGTTAAAGACATTCTTTTTACCCTTTTTCTCAACTGTTAATAGACCTTCTTTAATGGCTTGTAATGGAATGGCGTGTACCAAATCACGCAAGGTGATGCCATCTTGACGCTCACCAACAAAACGGACACGCACCGACTCTGGCATATCCAATGGCATCACGCCTGTGGCAGCAGCAAATGCAACCAATCCTGACCCAGCTGGAAAAGAGATGCCCATCGGAAAGCGAGTGTGTGAATCGCCACCTGTACCCACAGTATCAGGCAATAACATACGGTTGAGCCAAGAGTGGATAATGCCATCACCAGGGCGTAAACTGACCCCACCACGGTTCATGATAAAGTCAGGCAAGGTATGTTGAGTTTCAACGTCCACAGGCTTAGGATAAGCTGCGGTATGGCAGAACGACTGCATGACCAAATCTGCTTGAAAGCCCAAACAGGCTAAGTCTTTAAGCTCATCACGAGTCATCGGACCTGTGGTGTCTTGACTGCCCACCGTGGTCATTTTTGGCTCACAGTACATGCCTGGACGCACACCGTCTAATCCGCAAGCCTTACCGACCATTTTTTGAGCCAAGGTATAGCCCTTGCCTGTGTCAGCGGGTTGCTCTGGCATGGCAAACACGTCCGAATGCTCAAGTCCCAGATATTCTCTGGCCCGATTGGTTAAGGCACGACCGACGATAAGCGGAATGCGACCACCAGCACGCACTTCATCAAGCAGTGTCGCTGAGTTTAATTCAAAAGTAGACAACACCTCATCTGAGTCATGCTTGGTGATTTTGCCATCATAGGGATAGATGTCAAACACATCACCCATATTAATGCCATCAACATTGACATCTTCAATGGGCAATGCCCCTGAATCTTCCATGGTATTAAAGAAAATGGGTGCAATTTTACCACCAAGCACCAATCCGCCAGCACGTTTGTTTGGCACATGAGCAATGTCTTCACCCATCAACCACAGCACCGAGTTGGTGGCAGATTTACGGCTTGAACCAGTACCGACCACATCTCCCACATAAGCAAGTGGATATCCTTTTTGTTTAAGCTCTTCAATCAGCTTCATCGGACCTTTGACACCTTCTTCGTCAGCAGTGATGCCGTCACGAGAGTTTTTGTGCATGGCAAGTGAATGCAAAGGAATATCAGGACGACTCCACGCATCTTGAGCGGGCGACAGGTCATCTGTGTTGGTCTCGCCTGTCACTTTAAAAGCTGTGTAGGTGGCTTTTTGTGGCACTTTTGGGCGGTTGGTAAACCATTCAGCATTTGCCCATGATTCGATGACTTCTTGAGCAGTTTGGTTGCCAGCTTTGGCTTTATCGGTTACATCATTAAAGGCATCAAAGACCAATAAGGTGTTTTTTAATGCCTTAGCGGCATGTTCTGCCAATGCTTTGTCATCTAACGCATTCACCAACGGCTCAATGTTATAACCCCCTTGCATCGTGCCTAAGATTTCAATGGCTTTTTGCTTGCTAATCAAAGGAGATTTGGCTTCATCTTTGATGATTGCTGCCAAAAAAGCAGCTTTGACATAAGCCGCTTCGTCCACACCTGGCGGAATGCGGTTTTCTAACAAATCTAACAAAAACTCTTCTTCACCTGCTGGTGGGTTTTTGAGCAATTCAACCAACTTAGCGGTCTGTTGGTCAGATAAAGGTAGTGGCACAGTACCTTGATTGGCACGCTCTTGTACATGGTTGCGGTAGTCTTCCAAAAATGCCATAAAATTGTCCTTTTACGAATACATGAAAAAAAGCATCAAAACTGCTTGCCCATAATTTACTTGCCTATAATATAGCTTAAAACGTTGCAAAAGTTAATTAAAACCCAAACATGTCCGCCAATTATTACAGAATATCCATCATTTCTTATAGAAATACCAGCCTTTTAATCCACCATGACACCTTACTCAACATTCAACATTCAATGTCATCGACCAATGTCATCGACATTATGATGATGACCATCATACCAAATGACTAAAATGGCGATGATAACCATTTATCGGACAATCAGCTATCGGACAATCAGCATCGAATAATCCGCCCAAACCCATAAAAAAACATACCAACTAAAATTTACAGTAAGATTAAGCCACCATACTTGTACAAAAGTAACAAAAAGACTACCATAAAGCTAACACCATTAACCGTATCTAAGAGCAGTTTATAAAAGGACGTATTATGTTGCCCAACACTGCCACCACGCCCATCTATTACTTGACCTATATCAGCACCATTAAGGTGGCATATTTACTGAAACCTCATACATTCAATGACATACACAATAAAGCCCTTGAATTTAACCGTAAGCACAATATCAGTGGCTTTTTGTGTTATGGGTCACGGTGTTTTTTTCAGTATTTAGAAGGTGATAAACACATCGTTCAATCTTTATTTGCTAAAATTAAACAAGATTCTCGCCATCACAATATCAAACTGATTGGTAAAGGAGACATTGATGCCCGTCGTTGTCAAAGTTGGTGCATGAATATCATCACCCCAAAGGCATTGGCAAAGCATCATCAAGATGCCAAATCACATTATTATCCATTTACCCCTTATCAATGGTGTGATGCTAAAATTAACAATTTCACCGAGTTTTGTATTTCTCAATACCATGTTTTTCAAGACGACGTTTTTCAAGACAACGTTTTTCAAGACGACGGCAAGGCCAACAAACCCAATCCACACCAAGCTGATTTAGGGCAAACTGTGAAAGTTGCCATCGCCACCCATCAGGTGTTTATTTTATTACAAGCCATGTTGGTATTGCTGGCAATCGTGGCGTTTGGTTTGCTTCATATGTTTTAAGAGCCATTAAGTTTTAAGAGCCATTAACCAGTACCGCCCCACAAGCCAAATGATTAAGACATGTTATTATCCGTGCTGTCTTTACTGTGTTAATACCGTCGATGCTGTTAATGCTGTTAATGCTGTTAATGCCACCCATTCCTTATTGTTAACCCCATATTGGCAAGCACATGGGGTTTTTGGTTGGTTTTTGGTTGGTTTTTAATTGATGTCTGACTGCGTGTTTGGGTATGGTGGGTTGTGGCAGGTTATTTAAATGGACTTTTCTGTTATACTGCTCATCACAATCAACAAAACTTTTTGATAAAAGTCCCCTTCATTAAAAGGGATTAGGAAGTGATAGCCAATGAACACCAGCACCACATCAGCCGTACAAACGCACACACCCCAAACTTCACAAACTTCACAAACCAGCCAACCAAAAAAAGCCGTCCAAGGTGAAAAATTACGGGGCTATGATAAAGTTGCTCGCATTCCCATTAAAGTCATTCCCACCGAAACCGCCCCAAAAAAACCTGACTGGATACGAGTTAAGCTGGCAAAACCAGGGGAAGTTGAAGAGCTTAAAAAGACCATGCGTTCCAAAAAACTGTATACCGTGTGTGAAGAAGCCGCTTGCCCAAATTTGCCTGAGTGTTGGAGCGATGGCACGGCAACCTTTATGATCATGGGGGACATTTGTACTCGCCGTTGTCCGTTTTGTGATGTGGCACACGGCAGACCCTATCAGTTAGACAAAGACGAACCACGCAACACCGCTGAGACCATCATGGACATGGGGTTAAAATATGCGGTCATCACCTCAGTAGACAGAGATGATTTATTAGACGGTGGTGCTGGACATTTTGCTGAAGTCATCAGAGAAACCAGAGCATTATCACCAAACTGTCTGATAGAAATTCTCGTGCCTGATTTTCGTGGACGCATGGACGTGGCATTACAAACCCTAGACACAGATGCACCCGATGTGTTTAACCACAACATTGAAACCATCTCACGGCTGTATAAGGCGTTACGCCCCGGTTCTGATTATCAACATTCGCTGGAATTATTAAAACAATATAAACAACGTCGCCCAGACATTCCCACCAAATGTGGTTTTATGGTGGGGTTGGGTGAAACTGAAGAAGAAGTATATGCCCTACTTGACGACTTAAAAGCTCACGACGTGGACATCATCACCATCGGACAGTACCTGCAACCAAGCAAACAGCATGCTCCCATAGACCGCTATGTGCATCCTGATGAGTTTGAACGCTATATGGCATATGGTAAGAAGATTGGCTTTTTTAGCATTTGGGCAGGGCCTATGATACGCTCAAGTTACTTTGCTGACCGTCAATATTATGGTGAAGATTGCCCCAAACCTGTGCGTAGTCAAAATGTGGTGGCAGCTGAGCAACGAGCCAAAGCTGAGCAGGTACGCCATGCAGCCTGCTAATAAAAGCAGGCAGTATGCCAATGGCAATGGCTCAAATCAAAACCAAATCATCACTTCTAATGATGGCATTCACACGTTGCATCATCATTTTTTTGATTGTCAAAGTAAGCCCAAAGCCACCCTATTGATTGTCCACGGTATGAGTGAGCATGGTGGACGCTATGATGCCTTTGCTCAATTTTTGGCAGAGCAAGGCATTGCCGTTATGACCTATGACCAATTAGGGCATGGCAAAACCGCCAACTGTCAACAAGAGCTGGGCTATATTCATAAAACATATCCTGTGCAGATGCTTCTTAGAGATGTGGTGCGTATGGCAAATCTATTAAAACAACGCCACCCACAGACACCACATTTTATCATGGGGCATTCTATGGGGTCGTTTATTGTACGGCAGGTTCTGTCACAACACAGTCATGACTTTACTGGGGCAATACTCATGGGAACAGCGGATAAAAATCCTTTGATTAAATCGCTAGTCCCACTATTTGCAGGGCTTAACCGCTTAAGTCCTAAGCGCCCTTGTCATTGGGCTGGCAACAGCATGAATAAGGTGTTAAACAGCAAACTGGGCAATGTACAAAGTGCTTCACGCTTTGCTTGGGTGAGTGATAACACCGACAACATCAATGCGTATGAATCTGACCCTTTGTGCGGTTTTAATTTTACCCATAATGGCTTTTTTGCCTTATTTAAAATCATGGATTTGGCACTTAACCAAGACTGGCATGCCGACATTGACAGACATTTCCCTTTGCTATTGGTCTCTGGTAAAGATGACCCTGTTGGCAACATGGGTAAAGGCATTGACCGTCTACAACAGCGATTACAAGATAACGGTTTTTGGCAAATCAACAAACGACTGTATCCCAACATGCGTCATGAACCCCTACACGAACAGCAAGCGGACATGGTATTTAACGACATTGCCCATTGGATAACGCATCATGCACTCACCAATCATCATTCATTCACCAACCAATGAACCTGAACATTTGCCAAATTGCAAAAAATTAACGACAATACACCACGTACGACGTTACTTTTTAATTTCCCTTTTTCATTTACCCTTTAATTTACTTTTTAACTGTTCTTATTGAACTGTTTTTATTCCAATGATTAAAATTAGGACAAATTATGACCCTACAAGCCACCATCGAACAAGCCTTTGAAAACCGTGCCAATCTCAGCCCAGAAACCATGCCCACCGACGTGCGTGAAGCGGTCATCAGCGTACTAAACGACCTAGACAGTGGTAAACTTAGAATCGCCGAAAAAATAGATGGCAGTTGGCAAGTCAATCAATGGGCAAAAAAAGCCGTCCTACTGTCGTTCCGTTTGTATGACAATTACCCCATGCCCAGTTGTGAACATTTGCAGTTTTATGACAAAGTGCCAACCAAATTTGCCAATTGGACAAAAGAACAATTCATCGATGCAGGCATACGGGTTGTGCCACCAGCGGTGGCTCGCCAAGGTGCTTACATCGCTCATGGTGTGGTACTGATGCCTTCTTATGTCAATATCGGTGCATACGTTGACCAAGGGACAATGGTTGATACTTGGGCAACCGTTGGATCATGCGCCCAAATCGGCAAAAATGTGCATCTGTCTGGTGGTGTCGGTATCGGGGGGGTGTTAGAACCATTACAAGCCAACCCCACCATCATTGAAGACAACTGCTTTATCGGTGCCAGAAGTGAGATTGTCGAGGGGGTCATTGTCGAAGAAGGCTCGGTCATCTCTATGGGCGTGTATATCGGACAATCCACTAAAATCTATGACCGCAAGACAGGTAATATCATCTATGGACGTGTGCCAGCAGGATCGGTGGTTGTCCCCGGTAGTCTACCCAGTGAAGACGGTAGTCACAGCCTATATGCCGCCATCATTGTCAAAACCGTAGATGCCCAAACTCGAGCCAAAACCAGCATTAATGAGCTGTTAAGAATGGATTAAACCATCATCGCCATTATCAAAACGCATCAATTCACCAATCAGCCCATCAAGCATTGATAAGATTTGGTTTTTAAAAATTTAGCATGACTTATCATTGAAATTGCTAATTTTCATCAAAATGTTATATTATGATTGTGTTTATCATGCGTTTGTTCTATTTTTTATCAAAACATAACAACGATTGGGGTTTATTATGAAAGTATTATCCTGCTCAACACTGTCTTATCCAAAATCGTCTTATCCAAAATCGTCTTACTCAATATTATCTTACTCAACGGCTTTGTGTCTGAGCATTAGTTTTATGGGATTAACCGCCTGTAATAACAATGATGCCATAAGCCCTGCCAATACCAATGAGCAAAGTGCCAGCAGTACCACAGCAAATGACGGTAGTGAACAACACTATCTTACTGGTTATGCCCTTGATACCAGCAGTATTCCTAGTAATGCGCCCACCTACCGCATCGCTTTAGAAAGCAATTATGCCCCTTATACATTCAGTGATGAATTAGGCCATGTCAGTGGCTTTGACGTAGACATCATCAAAGCGATTGGCATTAATCAGGGGTTTCAGGTTCAGCTTATCCCTGCCAAATGGGAAACTATTTTTACAAACTTAGACGCAGGACAGTATGATGTGGTGGTATCAGGTGTGTCACACACCCCAGAGCGAGAACAAGCGTACAGTTTGACCAAGCCCTATGCTTACTCTTTTGACACCATCATGACCAAGGCTGATAATACTGGCATTAATGGTCTATCAGACTTATTAACCGCCACAGTGGCGGTACAAGCCGATTCTTTTTATCATCACATGTTAATGGACATGCCAGGCAAAGATTCTGAAACCATCAAACCTGTCAACACCGCTTTTGTGGGCTATCAGTCTGTTGCCAATGGGAATGCTGATGCCACCATCGCTGATTCAGGCGTGCTACACTTTATGAACAACCAGTACCCTGAAGTTCAGATGCGTTTTATCAAAGACAATGCTTTAAGTAAGGCTGCCTTAGTGATGGTCTTAAAAAAAGACAATCAAGAATTAACAAACACCATTAATCAAGGCATCTCTGCCATTGTTGCAGATGGCACTTATGGTAAGATTTATGAATATTGGTTTCAAACGCAACCAGAAGAGATGCCACAGTAAATTTAACTTATCGTACGCCATACGCCACCCATCATCTTTGAGTTGGGTGGTGATGTGATGTAAGCACAAACAAAACCAATGTTTTTAACCAACAGTCTTACCTTAAAAAAGCAGATGTGATGTCTGCTTTTTTTATGTCTATTTTTAACGAATGCACAAAGATTTGACATAAAGATTTGTTAAAATAGCCACAATTCATACCCAGCCATGAGGTCATCATTGAATCATCTTTTAACCACCAGTGCCACTCAAACGCCACGACGCAACACTCATATCCCCACCACTGACCCAGAAGCAGGGTTAAAGTTGACGGAGATTTTTTATTCTCTGCAAGGCGAGGCACTGACCGCAGGCTTACCAACCATTTTTATTCGTCTGACAGGTTGTCCGCTTCGGTGCGTGTATTGTGATACTGAATACGCCTTTGTGGGTGGTCAGCGGTGGGGGCTAGATGAGATTTTGATTCACATTCAGCAATATCCTTGCCAACGAGTCTGTGTGACGGGTGGTGAGCCGTTAGCGCAGCCCAATGCCATTGTGCTGATGCAACGCCTTATTGATGCAGGCTATGAAGTTTCACTAGAGACATCAGGGGCGTTATCAGTCGCTGATGTGCCGGGGCAGGTGTCTAAGGTGATGGATTTAAAAACCCCATCATCAGGTGAGATGACCAAAAATCTGTGGGATAACCTAACCCACTTAACCCAACATGACCAGTTAAAATTTGTGATTATGAATCAACAAGATTATGATTGGGCAAAACAGCAAGTCATCACCCACAACCTGCATCATAAAGTGGGTGTGGTATGGTTCTCACCGATGTTTGATGTGAACATGCCAAAAGTAATCAACGTAGTAAACGATGACACCACCTGCCAGCACAACAGCCAAACACCCCCCCAGCCCATTCAATCGCTTGCCCAACAGCTTGCCGATTGGATACTTGCCGATGCCCTGCCTGTGCGTCTACAATTACAACTACATAAAATCATCTGGGCAGATGCCAAAGGCAAATAAAGCCAAATTTTAATAAAACCACCCTACCTCATTGCCATTGTTGACATAATGATTTATGATGTTTGTTCTATTCAGATAGAACAAATCAAGTAGAACAAACCGATGGAATTTACCATGCCACATCATTCAATCACATCAGCCAAGCACACCAATAGCGGACAACATGCCGAAGCTATTTTACTTCAATTATTTTGTCAAACCGAAGACATCAAACAAATGCAACGGCTATTTTCTGCCTTATTCACTGAAAAAGAATGCAATGAACTTGCCAACCGCATTCAGATTTTTGCCCTACTACAACAAGGCTTACCCCAACGTGAAGTTGCTGAGCGTTTGGGGGTGGGGATTGCGACCGTCTCAAGGGGCGCAAAAGCTTATCAAGTCAATGATGTGGCGAATTTATTACCAAATTTGAAAGAGAATTTTTAGTATTTCACCTTATAGGTTTTGGTAAAATAACAAAAATCAAAGGATTTGACCATGACACAAGTCATTTTACATGAGCATAATCAAATTACCCTACCCCCTGTAATAGCCAAACAAGCCAATATCCAACCCAGTGATACGCTCAATATCAGTTATGATAATGGCATAATTCAATTAAAACCCAATAATCTTAAACAGAATGAACCGTTTGATATCATGGCATTGTTCGGTTGTGCCAATGGCGCTTACGGCAAAACGATCCAAGAAATCGATGCGTATGTTGCCAATGAACGCTTATCTTGGGGTGATTAATGTCGAATTTGCAACATAAAATCGATATTGCGGTCAAAAGTTTGCAATACAAAAAAGTGTATTTTGACACCAATCCGATTATTTATTTTTTGGAAGGCAGTCCAGCTTTTGCCAATATTGTTGTGTCTATTTTTCAAGCCAAACAAACCTTAGAGTTTAAACAATAGAAGTCTTTGCATAATAACAGTTTGCCAATCACCACTTAATTTAACCATGATGTATCGCCATACTAGAACATTAAAACCTTTAAAGAAATGTTATGAATATCCAAAACAAACCACCTAAAATTGAACTTTCCAGCAAACCACAGCTTATCAAGCTGGCTCAAGATATTGATTTCTTTGAATTATTTCAACGCATAGAAGCCAAATATGATGCTTGTTTTTTGCTAGAATCTTTAGGCGAAGACAGCCACATTTCACGCCATCACGCCATTGGGTTTGCTCCAGCCAAAACCATTTTTGCCAAAAACTGCCATACCCTTGCCATTACCGACAATCACACACAACAAACGGTGGATTATCCTTGCGACAATCCGTATCAGCTACTTAGACAAATCACCCCACAGCACATCATTGCCCGCAACCATACGGGTGGATTGGTTGGATTCTTGGGCTATGACTGCGTCAATTTTTTTGAGCCAACCTTAAACATCAAAAGTTCGAATGATTTTGAACCATTTAAATTTGGTCTATATCTGGACGGACTGAGCCTTGATAAAATGACTGGTGAGATTTTTTATTTTTATTACCCGTCCCAACAGAAAAATCGCCTTAACGAAATCAAAACCTTGCTTGACATGCCAATCCCCACTCACACCACCCCAACCGTGCGTTTTGTCGGTGATGGTATGAGTAAAGAAGAACACGCCAAAACCGTGCTTAAGGTCAAAGAAGACATCAAGTCAGGCTTGATTTTTCAATGTGAAGTGGGCTTTAAATCACACTATCACATCACAGGCGACACCTTGCCAATTTATGCAAAATTACGAGACATCAACCCCTCTCCACACATGTATTTTGTCAAATTTGGTGAACAAAAAATCATCGGAGCATCACCAGAATTGCTGTTTCGTTTGCGAAATGGTGAGATGGAAACTTTTCCACTGGCAGGCACGACCAAACGTGGTAAAGACATCACCGAAGACCGCAAGTTGGCTCGTCAGCTGTTAAATGACCCCAAAGAAATTGCTGAACATAACATGCTGGTGGATTTGCACCGCAATGACATTGGTCGAGTGGCACAGTTTGGCACAGTCAAAGTGCGAAATCTGATGGACATCAAGCGTTTTTCACACGTTCAGCACATTTCTAGTGAAATTGTTGGCATTATCCACCCAGCCGAAGACATGTTCACCGCCCTTGCCAGTAATTTTCCTGCTGGTACATTATCGGGTGCTCCAAAGATTGAAGCAATGAAAATCATCAATGAACTTGAGCCTGACGGACGTGGGGCATATGGCGGGGCGTTGGGGCAGTTCTCATTTAATGGCGATTGTATTTTTGCCATTCCCATTCGTTCATTATTTATCAATGGTGAAAAGGCATATTCACAAACCTGTGGTGGTAATGTGTATGATTCCAATCCTGATGATGAGTATGAAGAAATTATGCGAAAATTATCAGCGATGAAGGTAGTGTTACGGTATTTTGAATAAGCGTATTTAATGATGCTAAAATCATCGCATCATTCAATATGTATTTTGATGGCATGCCCATAAAGTCACTTAATCCCTTTAATGAAGTCTAAATCAATGAAGTCTAAATCATGAACGTACTTATCATCGACAATTACGACAGCTTTACTTTTAATCTGTATCAATATGTGGGCGAAATTCTCACTGACAGACGCAATCAAAACGGACAAGATTTTAATGTCATCGTCAAACGCAACAATGACATCACCCTTAACGAAGCAAAAGAACTCAATCCTGACCGCATCATCATCTCACCTGGCCCAGGTTCACCAGACAATCCAGCATATTTTGGGGTGTGTGGTGATGTGATTACTCAAATGGGCAAAACCACACCATTACTTGGTGTGTGCTTGGGCATGCAAGGAATTGCTCACTTTTTTGGTGGCAAGGTGGTGCAAGCAAAAACACCGATGCACGGTAAAACATCTGCCATTCGTCATGATGGACAAGGCGTGTATCAAGGTCTGCCACAAAACATCAACATCATGCGATATCATTCATTGATGGTGGCAACAGATGGTCTGCCTGATTGCCTTGAAATCACCAGCGTGGTTGCTAACTTAGATAATGCCGATAAATCCATACAACAAGCCAGTCTGTTGGGTGATGAGATTATGGGTATCCGTCATAAAGCATACCCAATACAAGGGGTACAATATCACCCAGAATCGTTTGCCACTGAAGGGGCAAAATGGTTGTTGGGGAATTTTTTAACGCTTTAACTTTCTGATACTTTACTTTTCGAACACTTGAATAAAAACTAAATGAAAACTGAATAAAAACAGATTTATTTATCTTGTGTCCATTTTACCGTTGCTTTGCTGTTGTTGACTAATATGATGATGAGTGTTATTACCATGCCCTCCATACCTGACTTATCTAATCCCATTACTTCAGCTCAAAATTCACAAATAAAACTTGCCAAAGGTCTGCTGGCATCAAACCGCCAACGCAACAAACATCAACAAAGCATTATTGAAGGCACACATTTGCTATCAGCTGCATTTAAAGCAGACCATCCCATTGAGCAAATTTTATTGGCAGCCAGTCAACAGCATCACCCTGAAGTGATGCAACTACTGCACACAGCTTGGCACAAAGGCATTGCCACGACCACCGTTAGTGATGAGTTGTATCGTTCATTAAGCAATTTAGGCACAGGCATCGACATCATGGCGGTCATTCCCATTCGTCAGTTGTCCATTAGACAAATAAGTGGCGATTGTCTTATCCTAAATGACGTACAAGATGCTGGTAATGTTGGCACACTGCTTAGGACAGCCGCCGCCGTTGGGGTAACAAATGTCATCTGCACAACAGGCACAGCACAAGTGTGGTCCCCCAAGACCCTACGAGCGGGCATGGGAGCTCAGTTTGCCTTAATGGTGTATGAAAATGTGCTGATTGCTGATATTCTTACTCATGTTCATACGCCCATGCTAGCAACCAGTTCACACACCGATACGATTATCTACAAGACTGATTTGCAAACACCTGTGGCATGGGTCATGGGACATGAAGGACAAGGGGTGTGTGATGAGCTGATGCAACACGCCACCCCCATCGCTCTGCCCCAACCCAATGGGCAAGAAAGCCTAAACGTTGCCATTGCAGGCTCGTTATGTCTGTATGAAATGCTAAGACAGCGACAGTTTGCTTAAAATTAAATTAATATCATGTCATAAAAAAACCCCAGCCATAAAAAAACCCAGTCTTTGTTTATTTAGACTGGGTTTTTAGTCAGTTTATGTGTGTGTCTTTTACAGCTTGCTGGTCAGTTCAGGCAATGCGTCAAACAAATCAGCTTCTAAGAAATAATCAGCGATGTTAGCAATCGGAGCATCTGAATCATTGTTAATCGCCACAATGACTTTTGAATCTTTCATGCCTGCCAAATGCTGAATCGCACCAGAGATGCCCACAGCAATGTACAGTTGTGGTGCGACCACCTTACCTGTTTGACCAACTTGCAAATCATTAGGCACATAGCCTGCATCAACTGCCGCACGAGATGCACCAACAGCAGCACCCAACTTATCTGCCAACGGCTCGATATATTTAGTGAAGTTTTCACCACTGCCCAAAGCACGACCACCAGAGACCACAATCTCAGCAGAAGTTAACTCAGGGCGGTCAGATTCTGCCAACTGCTCACCAACAAACTCAGATTTACCTGCATCATGTGTATTATCAAGACTTTCAACACTGGCATTGCCTCCATCTATCGACGCTGCATCGAATGCCGTACCACGAACGGTAATGATGAGTTTGTCTTCACCAGATTTGACCGTGGCAGTGGCGTTACCAGCATAGATGGGACGCTCAAAAGTATTGGCATCAACCACCGAAGTGATGTCAGAGACCATGCTCACATCCAACAAAGCCGCCACTCGTGGCATGAAGTTTTTGCCAGTGGTGGTGGCAGGGGCCAAAATATGACTGTAATCACTTGCCAAGTCCTTGACCAGCAATGCCACATTCTCTGCCAGCTGATGTTCATACACCGCATCATCGGCCAAGATAACTTTACTGACACCTGCCACTTTAGCAACCTCGTCAGCGACTGCTTGGCAACCACTGCCAGCAACCAACACATGAATGTCCCCACCGATTTGGCTGGCGGCGGTAACGGTGCTTAGGGTTGCCTTTTTTAGACTGGCGTTGTCATGTTCTGCATAAACTAAAATAGCCATTATTATTATCCTTAATCAAAACAATTCATCAAAATAAAAAACAACGCTTAGATAACCTTTGCTTCGTTTCTTAGTTTCTCAATCAATTCATCAACAGAAGTAACTGTCACGCCTGCACTGCGTTCAGCAGGTGGCACAACTTTGACGGTTTCAAGCTTAGATGCCATATCTACGCCATAATCTGCTGGGGTTTTTTCATCCAATGGTTTTTTCTTGGCTTTCATGATGTTAGGCAGTTTAACAAAACGGGGTTCATTTAAGCGTAAATCGGTGGTAATCACCGCTGGCAGTGGTAAAGTAACCGTTTGTAAACCCCCATCTACTTCACGAGTAACGTTGACTTTACCGCCATCAACTTTAATCTCAGAAGCAAATGTGCCTTGCCCAACACCCATCAGAGCGGCGAGCATTTGACCTGTTTGGTTATTATCATCATCAATGGCTTGTTTGCCTAATAAAATGATGTCTGCCCCTTCAGCTTCAGCAATGCCTTTTAAAATTTTAGCCACTTGTAGTGGGTAAGCTTTTTCATCAGTCTGTACCAACACACCACGGTCAGCACCCAAGGCTAAGGCAGAGCGGATTTGTTCCTGAGCTTCTTTTGCACCAATGCTGGCGACAATGATTTCATCAATCACACCAGCTTCTTTTAGGCGTACCGCTTCTTCAACAGCGATTTCACAAAACGGATTGATGGACATTTTTGTGTTAGTCAAGTCAACACCAGAGTTATCCGCCTTGACACGCACCTTGACGTTATAATCAATGACACGCTTAACTGCGACTAATGCTTTCATAAGGTCCTCTTTTATTAAAGTTATCAATTAAAAAAGTTATCAATTAAAGTGGTTAACAGTCGATAAAGTCATCAACCGATAAAGTCATCAACAGCTGAGCCAAAATTCTCTCTTAGCTTGATAAACCTGACCACGACATGTGTTGGGTTGATAGAAATGTGGTTTTGTCAATTTGTGGTTTTGTTAATTTGTGATTTTGCTGATTGGTGGTTTTACCAGCTTAAAGCAACACATCTTAAAGTAGCACATCTTGCCACAATGAAAAAGCAAAAAATAAAAAAGTAAAAACTGATGCCACATCTCAATCAGTATAGCAAGTAAATGACAGATACCAAACAACAGATAACCATTTTTTATAGATTATAATGATACGTATTCTAAATGGTTTATTAAAAAATAAACGTCAATATGGCGTCATTTTTATTTAGCCAACTGAACATCATATGTTTAGTAAGGGGTATGCCAACACAAAAGCACATAAAGTCATAAAGGTAACGGCAAATGCTTGGCTATAACTGACATAAGGCATGGGAATCACCAAATCTTCAGGTGAATCAGGAATGCCATCTTTATGAATTAAGCGAGTACCATATACCCACCCAAATAAAGTATAAATACCATAAGCCACAGGCACAGCAATGGCGATAGATGGTAAGTTTAAGAAATATAACACCGCCAGCGACACAAAAAACCATAAAGTGTCAATCAATGACCCCCAATGAAACCATGCTGAATCGGGCAATTTGCCTTGTGTGGCTTTTAGGGCTTGACCTTCTAGCCAAATCACCACGGCAACCAATAAACTAAGTGCCAAATACATCTGCTCTAAGGTGATGTGCGATTGTAATTGCTCAAGCCAAGGCATAAGGTGTCTCTTAATGGGGATTTTAATGAGGATTTAGATGATTAAATGACTGATAATATATTGGGATAAAGTGCATAAATTCAATAAAAAAACCCTGCATCACATGATGACACAAGGTTTGTGTTTGGTCTGATGAGTCAATTTGATAAGCGAACTTAGTCTTAGGGCATGTCCCTAATTTTTCTCTTTATCAATGATTTTATTACCACCAATCCATGGCATCATCGCACGAAGTTTTGCCCCCGTTTTTTCAATCTCATGCTCAGCAGTATTACGGCGACGAGCGGTCATAGATGGATAATTGCTCATGCCTTCGGCGATGAACATCTTGGCATATTCGCCCGATTGAATGCGCTTTAACGCATGACGCATCGCCGCGCGGGATTGGTCATTGATGACTTCAACGCCTGTGACGTATTCGCCATATTCTGCGTTATTAGAGATTGAGTAGTTCATATCGGCAATACCGCCTTCATACATCAAATCAACAATGAGTTTTAGCTCATGCAAGCACTCAAAATACGCCATTTCAGGGGCATAACCAGCTTCAACCAAAGTCTCAAAGCCCATTTTAACCAGCTCTACTGCACCACCACAAAGAACGGCTTGTTCACCAAACAAATCGGTTTCGGTCTCATCTTTAAAACTGGTCTCAATGATGCCAGAGCGACCACCACCCACGCCAGCTGCATAAGACAGAGCCACTTGCTTGGCATTGCCTGACGCATCACGCCAAATGGCAATCAGGTCAGGGATACCACCGCCTTTGACAAATTCAGAACGGACGGTATGACCGGGGGCTTTTGGGGCAACCATAATCACATCTAAGTCTTTGCGTGGAACAATCTGGTTATAGTGAATGGCAAATCCGTGAGCAAAGGCAAGCGTTGCGCCTTGTTTGATGTTTGGTTCAATGTCATTTTCGTACAATTGTTTTTGAAATTCATCTGGGGTCAAAATCATCACCACGTCCGCACCAGCAACAGCGTCAGCAGTTTCAGCAACGTTTAGACCAGCATTTTTGGCCTTGTTCCAAGAAGCAGAACCTGCACGCAAGCCCACGGTTACATGAACACCACTGTCTTTTAGGTTTAGGGCATGGGCATGACCTTGTGAGCCATAGCCAATGATGGCAACTTTTTTGCCTTGAATGATGGATAAATCACAATCTTTGTCATAATAGATATTTAAGCTCATACGAGTTTCCTTTAAAATTGCCATAAATGGCGTTGGGTTGGATTAAAATTTTCAATGTTTATGCTTGGCAAATATCTATAAATCATACTTATTTTTTAAAGCAATGAAATCTGCATCAATTTTACCCAAAAGAATATTCCAACACTCTTCAATCTTTGGGTTTTTAGATATTTCTTCCATAAAACTATCAGCTAATTCAATATTTGCCAAATCACAATCTTTTTCATCTAAACATTCAGCCTCTTGACGAATTCTATCAAATTCAGAATAAATCACATTATCCACTTCTTGATAAATTGGCATAATTAGAGAGTACCATTTATCAAAAATATCAACCAAATCTTTTGACAAATAAATTCTATTCTCTTGGATATGTGATTTTATCTGAAAAATCATGCTAAATTTTTTAAGATTTAGTCTATCTAAGAAATCATCAGGTCTGGACTGATTTTCCAAGCTTATAATAGAATATTTATATCTCAAATGAACCAATTCCATATAAGCATTCATCTTACTAGAAAAGAATATTTTATACCCTTCTTGCAGTATGTTATTTTTTGCCTGTCTTTCCTGCAAAGAGAATTTTTCCAAGAAACCTAGAAAGAAACCTAGAATAGGCATAGCACCTAATACCCCAAGAAAAGATGAAAAGAAACCAGACCAGTCCATAACCTACACCGCAAGCGTACGTTCACCCCGTGCAATGCCAATCACACCACTTCGCACCACCTCTAAAATGCGTTCACGACCAATCACATCAATAAAGCCGTCCAGCTTGGCAGCGTCCCCAACAATTTGCACTGTATAGATATTGGCAGTCACATCAACAATTTGGGCTCTAAAGATGTCTGCTGAACGCTTGATTTCTTCACGCACATTACCCATCGCTCTCACCTTTATCAGCATCAACTCTCGTTCAACATGCTTATTGTCGGTCAAGTTAATGACTTTCACCACTTCAATCAGCTTATGTAACTGTTTGGTGATTTGCTCAATTTTACTGGGCGATGTGATGGTGGTCAATGTCAATCGTGAGATGCTGGGATCTTCGGTGGCAGCCACGTTTAATGTTTCAATATTATAACCACGTTGACTAAACAACCCAACCAAACGTGATAATGACCCTGCTTCATTTTCCATTAACACGGAGATTAAGTGCTGTTGATTATTTTGTTGATTATTCTGAGTCATTAGGTGCGTTCCCCTTTTGCTAGCCACATATCACGCATCGATTGCCCAGCCACTTGCATGGGATACACGTGTTCATTTCTATCGACGTACACATCAATAAACACCAGTTTATCTTTCATTGCCATGGCTTCACTAAGCTGTTGCTCCAGCTTGTCTGAGTCGGTGATTTTAATGCCAACATGATGATAACTTTCTGCCAATTTAACAAAATCAGGCAATGACTGCATATACGACTGGGCGTGTCTGCCTTCATAAAGCATGTCTTGCCACTGCTTGACCATACCAAGCTGAGCGTTATTTAGGGTTAGAATTTTGACAGGTAGGTCATATTGCAAGCAAGTAGACAGCTCTTGAATGTTCATCTGAATTGAGCCTTCACCTGTGATACACACCACATCACGCTCTGGGCAGACCAACTTGGCTGCCATGGCATAAGGCAGACCCACGCCCATCGTACCTAGCCCACCTGAGTTTAGCCATTGGCGTGGCTCATCGTACTTGTAATACAAGGCTGCAAACATCTGATGCTGACCGACATCACTGGTGATGATGGCTTGTCCATTGGTGATTTTATAAAGGGCTTCAATCACTTGTTGCGGTTTGATGCCTTGACTGGTGTCAGTATCGTATTTAAGACCATGACGTTTACGCCACTCATCAATCTGCGACCACCAATCCTGCATGGCATGAGAATCCAGCGTGGCATCAGCTCCCATCTGCTCTAACATGTCTGTCAATACGGATTTGACATCACCCACGATGGGTATATGGGCATTGATGGTTTTTGAGATAGACGCAGGATCAATGTCAATATGAATGATGGTGGCATTGGGGCAGAATTTATTGACGTTATTGGTCACACGGTCATCAAACCTTGCCCCCACCGCTAAGATGACATCAGCGTGGTGCATGGTCATGTTGGCTTCATAAGTGCCGTGCATGCCGAGCATGCCCAAAAATTGATGGTCAGTCCCAGGATACGCCCCCAATCCCATTAAAGTGGTCGTAACAGGTAAGTTAAGGCGTTGTGCCAACCGTCTTAGCTCTTTGTGAGCATGGCTTGAAATAACACCACCACCTGAATAGATGACAGGACGCTTGGCGGATAATAAAGCATCAATGGCTTTTTTGACCTGTCCTGTATGACCTTTAACCGATGGCTGATACGATCGCACATGCACTGTTTTAGGAAAATGATAAGCAAACTTCTCATTTGGTGCAGTCATGTCTTTTGGCACATCAATGACAACAGGACCCGGTCTTCCTGAAGACGCAATATAAAACGCTTTTTTGACAATGATGGGAATGTCTTTAGGGTTACGCACAACAAAACTGTGCTTGACCACAGGGCGAGACACCCCGACCATATCACATTCTTGAAAGGCATCATCACCTATCAAGCCAGATGGCACTTGCCCTGTGATCACCACCATGGGAATGGAATCCATAAACGCTGTGGCGATGGCAGTAACGGTATTGGTCGCACCCGGTCCTGATGTCGCCAGCACCACCCCTGTCCGCCCTGTAACACGGCTATAAGCATCCGCCATGTGTCCTGCCGCCTGCTCGTGGCGAACCAAAATATGTTCTATTTTGTCTTGCTTAAATAGGGCATCATAAATGTGTAACACCGCCCCACCAGGATAGCCAAAAATATACTCCACACCCTCATCAATCAAGGCTTGTACCAGCATCTCAGCACCAGAGAGCATCACCTCTTGCCCTGATGCAAGACGCTCTTGGTCTTGGCGAAAATCCTTTGCCGCATCTGCCGTCTGTGTATGCCCTGTCATATTTGGGCTTTGCGTTGTCTGCGTCACCGTTAAATCCTCTTTATACAAATCCTCTTCATCAAAAAAGCCAATAAAATCGCACACGATTTATAGACCATTAAAATAGATTGATGGGGTAAATATATCAAGGACTTAGATAAGTGCCAAAAATACCGTGATAAAGTACAAAGCAAAACACAATGCAACGCACAAAATTATGGCTGATGGCGGTTTACCATGGCATGACACCAATTTAATGCTTACCGTCATGTGAACGCTTAAAGTCATGCTAAAAACACACATCTGACAGCTAAAAATGGCATAAAGTCATTGTAGACCGGTAAGTCCAAGATGATGAGTCAGTTTGACACATCACAATGCCAAGCACTCAACCCACATCACAAAGAAGCCAAGACCACCTTTCATCAAAGATAAATAACAGCATTGATAAATACTGCCTGTCATTGACTTACAAATCATCTGCCGCAACGATACACCAGCGATGACTGACTAATCTATGCCCTAATCATCATGAATTTATTAAGTCTTGTCAAGAAAATAATCTGAACACTTGACCAAACAATGTGTTATACAATAATCTTGACACAACTGAATGATTGTTTAGGCAAATTTGTTATCATAGTCTCATCTGGTTTTTAGACTTCTTTTTTTATCTTTTTTTATAGGACACAACGATGAAATCATCTCCATTTAATACCCAATGGCTTAACTTGCTGTTCAAACTGAGCATCAGCGGGGTATTGGCACTATCAGCAGTCAATGGCAATGCCATTACTTACTATAAATCCACTGGCAATCATGGTGAAATCAGATTTAGCCAATTTCCCCCAACCAATGGCAAATTTGAAGTGATTGAACTCAGAAGCGATGGAAGACAAGTCAATGCAGGACAAATGGCAGGCACAACTGACCCCAACGCCCAAAACAATGTCCCAACAACTCAAGACCAAGAAAAGCAAGCCATGCAAAAACGCATTGACGAGCTTGAAAAACAAGAAAATATCCGCCGTTGCCAAAGCTTGCGTAACAACTTAGCAAGCCTAAACTCAGGCGGTCGCATCTACGAGCAAGCCGATGATGGCTCAAAGCAGTTCTTAGATGACCAAACCATTGAACAAAGACGAGACAAAATTCAACAAGCACTCAACCAGTACTGCTCTGGTCAAGCCACTTAAGTGAATTTAACTTAATTGTTTATCATCTCAGATAAAAATACGTCCCTTAAGCTAAGGGACGTTTTGATATGAACGTAATATGAATGTGATATGAATAAGAAAAAAGCCCAAATTACGCTTTAGGAATACGCAACACTTGACCAGGATAAATTTTATCAGGATCGCTTAACATGGGCTTATTGGCTTCAAAGATTTGCATGTATTTATTGGCATCGCCATACACTTCGCTTGCAATCTTAGATAGGCTATCACCAGATTTCACCGTGTACATTTGTGACTCAGGAGCTTTATCTTGCACATCGATGCTATCAACCACTTTGGCAACATGTTGTACATTGCCAACAGCGATGATGGCTTTTTCACGGTCGGCTTGAGTTTTGGCAGTACCGCTGATTTCTGCGGTGTCTGTCGTACCATTGTATTTAACTCTTAAATTATCAATAGTAACATTTTGTTGTTGAATGCGTTTTAATAACAAATTGGCAACCGATTGAGCAGATGGCTCAGTAGTGGCTGGTTTGGCAGCATCTGCTTGGGTTTCTTTTTGTGCGTCATGTTTGGCATCATCACGATTAAAAATCTTATCACCAATATCTTTAGCAAAACTAAAAATTCCCATCACATATTCCTTATTAAAAAATTATAAAAAGATTAATAAAAAGATTAAAAGTTATAAAAAGCGTTGTTATAGATTTTCTTTCACATAGTCAATGGCTTTTTGTACTGTGGTCAGCTCGCTTGAGTCTTCATCAGGAATGGTGATGCCAAAATCACTCTCAAAGGTCATGATCAACTCAACCAAATCAAGCGAATCTGCACCTAAGTCTTCCATAAAAGACGCATCATTGTTGATTTCTTCTATATTTTTACCCAACTGTTCAGCAACCGCTGATTTTACTTGTAGTTCAACATCATTACTCATGATAATACTCCTTAAATTCAGATTGTGTGCTAAAATAAACATCAGCATATTAGCAAATTTTTACCATTTTGGGCAGATTAATGTGCCACTTAACTCATTTTTAGACAGTTTTTAGATGGTTTTTAGACGATTGTTTTAACTATTCACTGAAGCATCTGCTTAAAATCGCCAAACCATCACACTCAAATCATCGCACCCAAGTCATGGTAAACATAACAGCCATAGCAAGTATGACAGCTTTATGATTATAAAAAAGTTAACATATGTACACTGTAATAATTTGTAGCCAATCAGTCATCATCATTCATCACCCTTTTTGCATGTGAGGTCATATGTCAGGATCACTTTTTATCATCACGGCGGCATCAGGCACAGGCAAAACTTCCTTAGTGAAAGCACTGCTGAAATCCATAGACAACTTAAAAGTGAGCATATCGCACACCACACGCTCACCAAGAGCAGGAGAAATTGACGGACAGCATTATCATTTTATCACCACCGATGACTTCAAAAATGGGATTGAGCAGGGGCAATTTTTAGAGCATGCTCATGTCTTTGATAATTATTATGGCACATCAGAACAAAGCGTCAAAGACATGCTGGCTAAAGGCGTTGATGTCATCTTAGAAATCGACTGGCAAGGAGCATTGCAAGTCAAAAAACTTCTGCCTGATGCGGTGATGATTTTTATCCTACCACCCAGTAAGACCACTTTAAGTGAACGTCTGTGTAATAGAGCCACAGACAGCGAAGACGTCATTAACAATCGTCTGTCAGGGGCAGTCACTGAGATGAAAAACCATGTCAACTTTGATTATCTGGTGATTAATGATGATTTTGCCACGGCGTTAGCAGAGCTGACCGCCATCATCATCAGCCAACGGCTGACCCAAGCCAAACAAAGCATCAAGCATCAAGCCCTTATCAGTGATTTATTGACACAATGACCTTTTCATAAAATGACTTTTTCATGGAATAACCACATCTGCTACTGGCGAATTGTTATGGGTTCTGCTATCATCAGCCGTTTGACTGATTGTCATCATTGGCAATCACACTTAGCGATTGATATCAAGTGATATCAAGATTATTGACATCAAGTGAGAGTTTGACATGGCACGCATCACCATTGAAGATTGTTTGGATAAAGTGGACAACCGTTTTGAGTTAATTTTAGTCGCCAGCAAGCGCGCCCGTCAACTTGCCAAGGGCATTGCAGAGCCAACCGTTGCCGTAGAAAATGACAAACCAACGGTCTTAGCACTAAGAGAAATCGCCGCAGGCAATGTGGATAAAGACATTCTAAAACAAACCGAACTGGATTTTGCCACCAATCGCATGGAACTGAGTTTTGCTTCAGGTCATGGTTTTTAGTCAGTTTGGCACGTGAGATGAATGAGATGATGTGGCGTAAAATGATGTGGATTGTCTCATTTTTTTTATAAAAAATAAAAAAAGTCTTGACGAATAAATTATCTTTGGTAGAATACGCCCACTCAATGAAAGTTGTAAAACTTATTCCCCAATAGCTCAGTTGGTAGAGCATCGGACTGTTAATCCGTGTGTCCCTGGTTCGAGCCCAGGTTGGGGAGCCACTTTTTGGCTCATGCCAAGACCGCCATCATACCCCTTATGGCGGTTTTTTTATGTCTGTAAATTAACAAAGAATGTTAAAATGTTAACGAAAAATTCAGACAAAAAAAATACCCAGATGTATCAGGGCATCTGGGCAGGAGGAAAATGGATCTGTTATGAATGGTTATTCATCTGTCATACATCGGTGGCTATGATGATACGGATCATGTGACAACCATTAATGATTAACAATGATTAACACTGACACGAACATTTACCACTGATTTCATTGTTATTGTTTTATTTATTATTGTTATTGGCTATAAACGATAATAAGGACATTGGCTAATTTTTCAAGTGGTTATTGATTGATTTTTTAATGGGTTTTTGATAACAGATGTCATTGAATAAAAACCAATTATTGACTGATAAGTCAGCATTATTTGTTTACTTATCTTATTTAGAAGTATAATAGATTTTTATAAAAAGTCCATGGTCATTTGCCCCTTGCTTTGTGTATTTTTGCTACCAAAGCTTGCTTAAGGTTAAGAATAGACGATAATCATACTAAGCCACTGCCACCAAGCCATTTCCATAGTAAAATCAGCAAACACAAACTTATGACCACAGACAACCACTCATTTGCCCCCACTGCCTTATTGATTGATCACTTTGAGCCGTTAACGCTTACGCACATGCAACAAATCATAGACTTGTCAGGGCAAACCAAAAAGTTGCATGTGTTGATCACAACACACCCCAAGCCAAACCCCAATTTTAACATTACTTTGGCGGATAAGGCTCGTTGGCTACAGATGGCCTGTGCTGATTTGCCGTTTATTCATATTCACACCAGCACCTCGGTATTGACAGCAGACAGTTGTGATAAGGTTGATGATAAAAATGGGATTGATGACATTGTGGCAGATTTTTTGTCAATGACAGCTGATACGGTGGCTGATACAGACAACGCTTGTGAGCAGGATTTGACACAAATGGCGGTTTATGTGATTGCTGAAACATTGATTGATACCGATACTGATGTTAAGCATGATGCTCAGTATGGCAGCGTTATTCCCCAAGTTGACACCCAAGACCAAGTTACCATTAAAGTTACCCCCGCAGGACTGACGGTGCATCATCTGCCCAATAAGACTAAAGCTGGCCATCAGCCCAGCCATCAAGAAACACATGCCAATCCTGCCCATCATTGGCACGCCATTCACCCAAAGGCTCGTGGCAGTTATACCAAGACGGTGGCGATTGTCGGTGGTGAAAGCTCAGGGAAAACCACCCTACTGCATAAGTTGGTTAATCATTATGGGGCAAGTCATGCGTTAGAGATGGGTCGATTGTTTGTCCAGACGGATTTGGGTGGCAGTGAAGTGGGCATGCAGTATGATGATTATCCACGGATAGCAACTGACCATGAGCAAGCCATTCGTGAAGCGGTGAATCAGGCGGACGCTCCTGTAACCTTTGTGGATACAGATTTTGTGACCACGCAAGCATTTTGTGAAGAATACGAAGGGCGAACGCATCCGTTTTTGACGGCATGTATTGAAACCTTTCGGTTGGATCACACCATCATGCTGGATAACAATACGCCTTGGGTTGCTGATGGCATGCGTTCACTGGGCAGTGATGATGCTCGCAATCGCTTTAAAAGGCGGTTAAATGACATTTTTGCTCGGCATGGGATTGAGCCACATTGTATTGATGACAAGACGTATCATCAGCGGTATTTGGCAGCGGTGAGGTTTGTGGATAAAGTGGTTTTTGGACGGTAGTTTGATTTGTTTAAAAAATCAAATGTTAAAAATCAAGTTTTAAGGGATAAAGTGATGCGAATTAAGTTATTAGATAATATCACAGGCAAGTGGGCGACACATTGGATTGTAACGTGGTTTGTGTGTGGGGTGTTGGCGTTGTCGGTGGGCTTTTGGCGGTTCACTGAGCGGGCAGGGCTGGATTGGTTTTATTTGGGGGTGTCGTTCGTTGGGCTTTTGTGTGTGGTGAGCTTGTCGTTTCGCAAAAATGTGATGGGCAATGGGCTGGGCATGACGGCAACCGCTGGTGAAGTGGTGGTACAGGCAACGGCTGGATCGGTGGGGTTGATGCTCGCTCCGATGTTTAATTTTTTTACCCATGTGTATGGGCTGTTTTATTGGTCAAAAAATACCGATGGTGATGGCAATATGGTGCCAAAGTCTGCCAATAAGTGGGTGTTGCTGGTAACGGCTGGGTTTATTGCGGTGGGGCTGGCATTGTTTCCAACGGTGAATGCGTGGCTGGCAGGCATGGGTTATGTGGTGGTTGAAGATGATGGCAGTCAGTTTTTGGGCTGGATTGACTTTTTTTGGATTAATGTGTTGGCGTTTGTACTGTCAATCACGGCTCAAGCAATGATGATTTTGCGGTATTCATTGAATTGGTGGTTGTGGATTGCGGTAAATTTTGTTTGGTTGATTGTCAATTTAATGAGTGGCAATGTGATTTTTGCCATTCAGACAATGGTATATCAGATAAATGCCTTTGTGGGGTTGTATGAGTGGTACAAAAATGAGCGGAATCTTGATGCCCATTCTTAAACCAAACGCTGTTTTTTAAACGCCATTTTTTAAACACTGCTTTATTTCTGATATGTGCATGCAAGGACAATGGAATGGATAGGCAGTTTGAAAAATGGCACACTTGCGTTTGTGCCAAGCTGATGTTCTAAGTTGATATGTTAGGCTTGTGTGCTAAATTGGTGTGCCAAGCCTGTCAATTTGACAAAAAACATCAAACAGAAGCTGATTTCAGACTGCTCAAAATTGGCTTAAGTAAAGCAAATTTACGTTTGTAACTGACTTGATTGACAATCAAGCGTGATGACACATCACAAATATGCTCAAGTGGTTCAAGCCCATTGGCTCTTAGGGTGTTGCCTGTGTCCACCACGTCCACAATCAAATCACCCAGCCCCACCAAAGGGGCAAGCTCCATTGAGCCGTATAGCTTGATGATGTCGACTTGCTCACCTTGACTGGCAAAATGGTTGCGTGCCACATTGACATATTTGGTGGCAACACGCAAACGGCGGTTGGGCAATGCCTGCCCTTTAATCCCTGCGGTCATCAGCTTGCATTGGGCAATTTGCAAATCCAGCAATTCATACAGGTGTTTTGCTCCGTGTTCAAGTAAGACATCTTTGCCTGCCACGCCAAAGTCCGCCGCGCCATGCTCTACATAAGTTGGCACATCAGATGCTCGCAATATTAATATCCGTACGCTTGGGTGCGTGGTGGGAAATATCAGTTTGCGAGATTTGTCAGGGTCTTCAAGCAGTTCAATACCAGCAGTTTTAAATAAAGGTAACGTCTCTTTTAAAATGCGTCCCTTAGATAAGGCCAGGGTTAAGCCGTTATGGGTATCGGTCATATCGTTCAGTCATTCAATTTTAGATGGCATTGTTATGGATTATTAAAGGGGACAAATCGACTTTTGCCCCCTGCCCATTTTAAGAAAGGCTTTGCCATTATTTAATACGCTCAATTATTTAATACGCTTAATGTTGACACCCAAGCCATGCAATTTGTTTTCCACATTTTCATAGCCACGGTCAATGTGATAAATACGGTCAAGTACCGTCTGACCATCTGCCACCGCCGCCGCCATCACAAGCGACATCGACGCTCGCAAATCAGTTGCCATCACAGGGGCTGCGGTAAAACCTGACACCCCTGTTACCACCGCTGTATGCCCATCAACCCGAATGTCTGCCCCAAGACGCTTTAACTCTGGCACGTGCATGTAACGGTTTTCAAAGATGTTCTCGATGATGGTGCTTGTGCCATCAGCCAAACAACACACTGCCATCAGTTGGGCTTGCATGTCGGTTGGAAAGCCGGGGTGTGGCTGGGTGCGAATATCCACAGGCTTAGGGCGGCCTGTCATTTGCACTCGTATCCAATCATCGCCTGTGCTGACGGTTGCCCCCATTTGTTCAAATTTATGTAATACTGGGTGCAAAAATTCTGCCGATGTGTTTTTGGTCAACACATCACCCCCACTCATCAAAGCACCTGCCAAATAAGAGCCTGTCTCAATGCGGTCAGCAATGACACGATATTCACAACCATGCAGGCTATCTACACCTTCAATCATCATCGTTGCAGTGCCAATGCCATGAATTTTTGCCCCCATTTTGACCAGCATGTTGGCAAGGTCAACCACTTCAGGTTCTCTGGCACAATTTTCAAGGCGAGTTACCCCTTTTGCCAATACCGCTGCCATGATGACATTTTCAGTACCGCCAACCGTTACCACATCAAAACTATGGTCACAGCCGATAAGCCGACCACCTTTGGGCACACGCGCTTTCACATAGCCATTTTCTACCGTGATGGTTGCCCCCATCGCTTCAAATGCTTTTAGGTGCTGATCAACAGGGCGAGAGCCAATGGCACAACCCCCTGGCAAGGACACTTCAGCTTCCCCAAAGCGTGCCAATAATGGCCCTAACACCAAAATAGACGCTCGCATGGTTTTGACCAATTCATACGGGGCAAAACAGCCATCGATGGTCTTGGCATCACAGTTGACGGTATCGCCTTGTTTGTCAATGGCAATGCCCATGCCACCAATCAATTTAATCAAAGTACGCACATCTTGCAGACTGGGGACATTATGCAGCGTGGTGGGCGTTTTTGCCAAAATCATCGCTGCCAATAGGGGCAATGCGGCATTTTTTGCCCCTGAAATGGCCACTTCTCCAGCGATGCGACCATTGCCTGTGATTAAAAATTTGTCCATGTTATTGCTTCTGTCTGTATTGCGTTAAAAAATATTGCATCAAAAAAATAATGAAATGGTGGCGATGTGTGTTCGGTTGCACTGGCTGTTAAACCATTGGCCATTTCACGTATTGGCTTGATTTTGCCATTCAGCAAAAGTTAAGGCGTGAATGTTTAGGGCGTGGATTTCGCCACTACTGATAAAATGGTTGGTCAAGGCATAAACAGCCTGTTGGCGTTGTACCAATCGCTTACTAGTAAACCCATCATCAATGATACGCAACTCAAACTTATTGCCTTGATTGACAGCATCAATGGTGGCGTTAGGAAAATGTGGCTGTAAAAAAGCGATTAAATCATCAGCGGTCATGGGCAACGTCCTAAATGGTTTGGTCAAATGATTTGATTATTAGCCATCAAGCTAACAAGCTAAAATGATTAAAAAAGGTTGATTATATCAATCATAAACATGTTTTACCATGCCCAACTTAACCTAACATACATAATAAGAAGTTAAGCAATAAAAGCTGATTGAAGCCAAATCAATGGAACTTGCTCATCTTTGATTGTTGAGCCATTGATTGTTGAGCCATTGATTGAGCCGTGAAATACCACCACATCAAATCGCACATCATAATCTGCAAACTGCTCATGGCATTGCAAAAAAGCTTGGGTGGCTTTGATGATTTTACGCTGTTTGCTGGGGGTGATGCTGTCTAAACCTGTGCCAAAATTGCTCATGTTTCGCTGACGCACTTCGACAATCACAAGGCTTGGCAATTGTTCCCTATCATCAATCATCACCAAATCAAGCTCACCAATATTTTTATGGTGCCAGTTTTTAGCAAAAAACGTTAGGCCTTGAGCTTCAAGATGGCGTTTGGCAAGGGTTTCATAGTGATTGCCTTGCTGTTGTTTGGGGGAGTTAAGTTTCATTTTTCGGGGCATTAAGTTTGGGGCATTAAGTTTATTTAGAGACATTAAGTTTGGGGGAATGAATTTTTATCATGATGACTTATGATAAAGTCTGACAGTCCATATGTTGAACAAACCGCATATCCAAATGGTTTATAATATCATCAGAGTTTCACATGTTTGAGAAAAAAAATGACCAATCAGCAAACCCCAACCCAAGGTATCCCAGCCCAAGGCACACTTTACATCGTCGCCACACCCATTGGCAACCTGAGCGACATCACCGCTCACGCCATCAACTGCCTAAAAACCGCTGACTTCATCGCCTGTGAAGACACCCGCACATCAAGCAAATTGCTTAACCACTTTAACATCACCAGCAAAACCATCGCCTACCATGACCACAATGCCAACAGCCAAACCAGCAAACTTATTGAACTTTTGCAACAAGGCAACACCATTGCCCTAATCTCAGATGCAGGCACACCGCTCATCAGTGATCCTGGGTTTCGACTGGTTAAAGCGTGTCATGACAATGGCATTAAAACATCACCTGTGGCTGGGGCGTGTGCAGCCACCATGGCATTATCGGTGGCAGGGCTACCTTCAGATAAGTTTTATTTTTATGGATTTTTGCCTGCCAAAACTTCAGGTCGACAAAGTGAGCTTACCAAACTTCAAAACATGAATGCCACCATGATTTTTTATGAAGCACCGCATCGCATTATTGATTGTGTGACAGACTTGATGGCAGTATTGGGTAAGGAGCGTGAAGTTACCTTTTGCCGAGAGATGAGTAAAACCTTTGAAACCATTCATCACACAACGCTTGCAGGTTTGTCTGATTTTATTCAAGCGGATAATCATCAACAAAAAGGTGAGATGGTGCTGGTGGTGGCTGGGGCAAATAAACCCACCGATGATGTGGCAAAACATGATAAATTGTTAACACGCTTGTTGCAAGATTTATCAATAAAAAAAGCCGCCCAACTGGCAAGTGACATCACAGGAATCAGAAAAAACGTTCTATATGAACGAATGTTACGATTACAAAAGCAAACATGATAAAACCAACATCACAAAAACAAACCAAAATGAGTAAAAATTTAAGGTTGCTTATTTTAAAGTTACTTACTTAAAGTTACTTATTTAAAATGACTTGATGATGCTGGATACATACCGCTTAAAAATTTTTTAAAAGCCATCATGGCAGGTGATAATGTGCGATGGGTGCGTTGGTATAAAAAAAATCGCCGTTTTATCACAGGGTTAATCAACTGTTTCATCACCAAACCTTGTTGAGACACCCGTTCTGATGCGTAAGGTAAGCACAATGTCAGTCCCAAACCTTGTTTAGTCAAAGCAAAGGCTGTTGATAAAAAGTTCACTTCATATTGTGGCTGTTTTAATACTTGAGCCAATGTCTCAGGCAAATCTTGCAATAAATGCTTGGTAAATGGTCCTTGTAATGTAATCATTGGCTCATCTTGTAAATCCAACCATCGCACTTGTGATTGCTGGCTTAAACGATGATGCGATGGCATGACCACAAAAAAGGGCAATTCAAACAAAAACTCTGCTTTAATATCATCATCAAATGCCCGCTCTGCTCCAAGTCCAAAATCCACATCCATGCTCTGTACCCGTTGCAGAACCATCTCAACTGAACAATCAATCAAGGTGAATTGAATGTGCGGATAAGTTTTTTGAAAATTGGCAATCACCATTGGCATCATCGAGGCAGCAAACTGCTGAGAAACCGCAATACGCACTTGCCCTTGCTCTAATTTATTAAACATGGTTATCTGACTTTCAAACACCATCAATTCATGAATGATACGTTGGGCTTGTGGCAATAATTGCTCCCCCAACTGCGATAGGTTTAATTGCCGTGTGGTTCGGTCAAATACTTGAAAACCAAGCGTATTTTCCAGCTCTTTGATTAAACCACTCAGTGCTGATTGAGACAGATGCAAATGTTGTGCTGCTGCTGTGAAGTTTTGGTACTTTGCCACTGTGATAAACGCCCGTAATTGTTTGATGGTGATATTCATAATATTTTCCGATAAATATATTAAAAAAAACTGATAGTCTAATAAATGTAACTGTTTTATGATGTCAGAGCAACCATAAGGAAGCAGTCATAAAAAAGCAGTCATCAAGATTGGTTTTTATCATCTGCTCACTTTTTATCACCTGCCAGCCACCTGCCAGCTTAGATACTGAGCATCTATGGCACGACACGTTGACACGTTGTTTATCACCATCATTATTTACCACCATCATTGTCAAAAGGAACTGGACATGACAGATTTATTTGATAACCCAATGGGACTGCAAGGTTTTGAATTTCTTGAGTTTTCTTCACCCAATCCAGAGCAACTCAAACAATTATTTGAAAAAATCGGATTCACCCACATTGCCAATCACCGTTCAAAAAATGTGCAATTATATCGCCAAGGTGATATTAATTTTATCCTAAATCAAGAACCCAACAGCGTGGCATCTCACTTTGCTGATGAACATGGCGCAGGTGCATGTGGCATGGCATTTCGTGTCAAAAATGCTCAACACGCCCACAACCGTGCCATCGAGATGGGGGCTTTGCCCATTGAGCTTAACACCAATGCCATGGAACTCAAACTTCCTGCCATTAAAGGCATTGGTGGTAGCTTGATTTATTTGATTGACCGTTTTGAAGATGGCAGCAGCATTTATGACATTGATTTTGAATATTTGCCCAATGTGGACAAGCACCCTATTGGTCATGGATTAAAGGTGATTGACCATCTCACCCATAACCTTTACCGTGGTCGCATGGATTATTGGTACAATTTTTATCAAAAAGTCTTTAATTTTCAAGAAATTCGTTATTTTGACATTAAAGGTGAATACACAGGTCTTACTAGCCGTGCGTTAACCGCTCCTGATGGCAAAATTCGCATTCCATTGAATGAAGAATCTAAACAAGGTGGCGGACAGATTGAAGAGTTTTTGTTGCAATTTAATGGTGAAGGCATTCAACACATTGCGTTACTCAGTGATGATTTATTAGCCACCATTGATAAGTTGCGTGAAGCAGGAGTGCCATTGATGACTGCCCCTAAAGACACTTATTATGAAATGCTTGATGAGCGTTTGCCAAATCATGGTGAGCCTGTGGCAGAGCTACAATCTCGGGGTATTTTATTAGATGGCACAACAGAAGATGGACACCCAAGATTGTTGTTACAGATTTTTTCAGAGACAGTGATGGGACCTGTATTTTTTGAGTTTATTCAACGCAAAGGGGACTATCGTGAGGGTTTTGGTGAGGGCAATTTTAAGGCGTTATTTGAATCCATTGAACGAGACCAAATCCGCCGTGGGGTATTGACAACAGACCCACAAGATTTATGATGTTGGTGAATTGATATTGACTAATATCTGTTAAAAGAATTATTAAAAGGACTTATCATGATGAATACTCTCGTTTCTACCAAGCCAATCCCACAAGGCGTGCATCATGTTGCTTATCGATGCAATGATGCCAAACAAACCGTAGAATGGTATCAAAAGCACCTTGGTATGGAGTTTGTGCTTGCCATTGCTGAAGACCAAGTGCCATCAACTAAAGAACCAGACCCTTATATGCACATTTTTATGGACGCTGGGGGTGGTAATATTTTGGCATTTTTTGAATTACCAACCAAACCTAAGATGGGGCGAGATGAAAACACCCCAGTTTGGACTCAGCACTTGGCCTTAAAAGTTGAGAGCATGGAGGCTTTATTCAGTGCCAAAGACAAGCTTATCGGTGAAGGCATCGAGGTGCTTGGCCCTGTTAATCATACCTTATTTCATTCCATTTACTTTTTTGACCCCAATGGACACCGCATTGAGTTGGCTTGTGATGTGGCAACGACAAAAATGCAAAAAGCCCTAGATGCTGTCAAATGGGAGATGCTCAATGAATGGGCAATCACCAAAAAAGCCCCCCAACACGCTCGATGGATACATGATGGCACTGAACCACCTGATGTTGATGCTTGATTTGACATCAATCAGCATCTTGACATCAATCAGCATCTTGACATCAAGCAGCATCGTGCCAATAAGTTTGACCAATGTCATTTTATCAGCATCACGTTAGCAATTTATCAGTATCACAGTTTATCGGTATCACAATTTATCAGTATGACCAAGGAGAAAAAAGCATGAAACTTGCCACATTAAATCAAGATGGGCGTGATGGTCGATTGGTTGTCGTCAGTCGCAATCTAGACCGTTATGTGCCAGCAAACCCCAAAACATTACAAGCGGTGTTAGAAGACTGGGACACTCATGCCCCTGCCCTAGAAAAATCATATCAACAACTCAATGACGACGACAGTTTAGGTCATGCCTTTGACCAAACTGCTTGCCATTCTCCATTGCCCAGAGCTTATCAATGGGCAGATGGCTCGGCATATCTTAATCATGTTGAGTTGGTGCGTAAGGCTCGTCATGCCGAAGTGCCAGCGTCTTTTTATGATGACCCTTTAATGTATCAAGGTGGCTCTGACAGTTTTATCACGCCCACAAGCGATATTTTGGCTCAGCCTGAATGGGGCATTGATTTTGAAGCTGAAGTGGTGGTGATAACCGATGACGTGCCATTTGGAGCAGATGAGATGACCGCCAGTCAGCACATTCGCTTAATTGGGTTGGTCAATGATGTGTCACTACGCAACTTAATCCCAAGCGAACTTGCCAAGGGGTTTGGTTTTGTCCAAAGTAAACCTGCTTCTGCTTTTAGTCCGATTGTGGTTACCCCTGATGAGTTGGGTGATGCGTGGCAAGATGATAAAGTGCATTTGCCATTACACGTTGAGCTAAACGGCGACAAGTTTGGTTTTCCCAATGCAGGGGTGGATATGACCTTTAGTTTTGCTCGATTGGTGAGCCATTTGGCAAAAACCCGTGAGTTAGAAGCAGGAACAATCATTGGCTCTGGCACGGTGTCTAACAAGCAAAATAGTTTGCATGGCTCGTCAGTGGCAAATGGTGGTGTGGGTTATTGTTGTTTGGCAGAAGTGCGTATGTATGAAACCATCGAAACAGGCAAACCACAAACCAGCTTTATGAACCACGGTGATACGGTAAAAATTTATATGCGTGATAAAGATGGCAACAATATTTTTGGTGATATCATCAATACTGTGAATACCCAATATTAAACTCGCACAATCTGACTACGTATCATCTGACTACGTATAATTTGACTAACATAAGGATATGTTTGATGCGTGATAATTTTAAATCAACACAGACTCAGTCAACACAGACAAACTCTGTTCTAAACACGCCCACAGCCATGATAATGGCTTGTGCCATGGTGGTCATGATGGGTGTGGTGATGATTGCTTTGGGCTGGATACCACACTTGGCATTACTTTTGGTGATTTGTGGGCTTTTTTTGTTTGGCAAACTCAAAGGCATCTCGTTTGATGCCATGCAAGGCTATATGGCAAAAGGAGTGATGTCAGGTTTTGGGGCAATTTATTTATTTTTCTTTATTGGTTTGATGGTGTCTGCTCTGATGATGTCAGGGGCAATCCCCACCTTGATGTATTATGGCTTTGAGTTGTTATCACCTGAGCATTTTTATATTTCTGCCTTTATTTTAACTTCAATTATTGGTGTGGCGATTGGCAGCAGTTTGACCACTTGTGCCACCATTGGTGTGGCATTTATTGGCATGGCTGGGGCATTTGATGCCAATGTGGCGGTTGTGGCAGGGGCAGTGGTGTCAGGGGCATTTTTTGGCGATAAGATGTCGCCATTATCGGATACTTGCACCATAGCGGCTTCTGTCTCGGGAATAGACCTATTTGAGCATATCCGCAATATGATGTATACCACCATACCTGCTTGGATTTTGACAGTTGCCCTATTTTGGGTATTTCAAGGACAGACAACTGGGGCAAATTTAAGTGAAGTGGCCATATTAAAGCAACAACTGCTTGCCAGTAATTTGGTGCATGGCTATGCGTTGTTGCCTTTTGTGCTATTGGTTGGGCTTATTTTATTTAAGGTTAATGCCATTTATGCCATCATCATGACAATCATTGTGTCTGTCATCATCACTTTTTTACACAGTTCCCCAAGCTTGGCGCAAATTGGCGGTTATTTTTTTCAAGGATATAAACCTGCTGAAGAGTTAGACTTGGGTGCTGTCAGTGGGCTTATTTCTCGTGGTGGTCTAAATAGCATGTTTTTTACCCAAACGATTGTGATTTTGGCATTAAGTTTGGGAGGGCTGCTGCATAATTTGGGCATTTTACCTGCGTTATTAAACAGCATTAAACACAAATTGGTGAATGCAGGAAAAGTAACCTTTGCTGCTGCCATGACCGCTTTGGGGGTGAATGTGTTAATTGGTGAACAATATTTAAGCATTTTGTTGGCAGGAGAGAGTTTTAAAGGTGAGTATGAGCGGTTAAATTTACACCCAAAAAACTTAGCTCGCACCATGGAAGATGCAGGCACGGTGATTAATCCATTGGTGCCTTGGAGTGTGTGTGGGGTGTTTATCAGCCAACAGTTGGGCGTGCCTGTGCTGGATTATTTGCCATATGCGTTCTTTTGTTATTTGTGTTTATTTTTAACCATTATATTTGGATTTACAGGATTTACCATCACAAAGTTACCTGCCAAATCAGTCATCTCACATTAAGGGCATGCCCAATCTCACCCACGTCATGGTTGGGTTGGTGTGCCAGCCAATCCAATCAACCTAGGAATTTATATGAAATTATATTCTTATTATCGCAGTTCAGCGGCATTTCGGGTGCGGATTGCGTTGGCTTTAAAAAACATTCAATATGACATTGTGCCCATTCATCTGCTCAATCAAGGTGGTGAGCAAAAAAGTGACGCATATACCGCCATCAATCCACAACAGCTTGTCCCAACGCTTGATGATGATGGATTTGTCATCAGTCAGTCACTGGCGATTATTCTGTATTTGGAAGACCGATTTTTTGATGTGCCTTTACTGCCAACTGATGCCAAAGATAAAGCCTTTGTGCATTCGTTGGCTCAAATTGTGGCGTGTGACATGCACCCACTTAACAATTTGCGGGTACTACAATACTTAAGTCATGAGCTGTCTGTGAATGATGAGCAAAAACAAACATGGTATGCCCACTGGATTGTTCATGGGTTTGACGCATTTGAGCAACAATTAGCCAAGCACCACAACACCCATCAGCACCAGCCCCAACAAAATGGCACAGACATCAAATTTTGCTTTGGCGATACGCCAACATTGGCAGATTGTTGTCTTATCCCACAAGTGTATAATGCGTTGCGATTTGAGTGTGATTTGTGTGCATATCCACACATACAATCCATTTATCAGCATTGCATGAGCTTGCCTGCCTTTATTGATGCGTATCCTGATAATCAACCCGATTGTCCAAACGTCTGATTATTCAAAAAATGACCTTGTAAACAAGTGCTTAGATAAGGCATCAGCCAGCCTGATTTTTCAGCACCCCATAATACGCCCATAGCAACAAACTGGCAACACTGCGATGTGGAGACCAAGGGTTGGTCAGTTGGGTTAATTGATTGGGAGTGGGACGCTTATCCAACCCCAATAACGCTTGTGCCGCCACTTTTATCGCCAAGTCATCTACTGGCAAGATGTCCGCTCGCCTAAGGCTAAAAAGCAGATACATCTGAGCCGTCCAGCGTCCAACTCCCGTCACAGCTGTCAGCTGTTTAATCACCGCTTCATCAGACAAATAAGCCAATGTGTCATAATCAATGTCATGCTCAGCCAATGACCGTAAATAGCGGATTTTTTGTTTTGATAGACCTTGTTTTTGTAGATGGTCATCATCAGCCACTTGAATGGCATTGGGCGTCATCAGTCCTGCCTGTTCAATGCGTTGATAGATGCGGCGAGCCGCCGACGCTGATATCTGTTGTGCAATGATGGCACGCACCATTTGGGCAAACCCTTGTGGTTGCTGATGTAAATCAGGTAAGCCAACTTGTTCATAAATAGAAACAAACCTAGGCTCAATGACAATCAGTTTGTCAATGTGAGCTTGTCGCTGCTCATCAGTATGGATAACCGCAATGTGAGTCATGTTTTTTTGATGTTCGTTTTGATGTTCGTTTATGTCAATTCACTGATGGCAATTTACTCATTTTTGCCAATTTTTTAACCATGTGTTCTAATTGTTTCAGTCGTTTGTGTGTCTCTGGGTGATTGCTGTCAGTGTCATTAAACGCTTGTGAATATCGCAGTTGGCGATATTGGGCTTTAACATCACTCGCCACTTGCCTATCCAAATGCTCACCAATCCGCTCAAGCCACATCAACACATCTTCTTGCTCATGCCATGCCAAGCTTGGGTTTTGTTTGCCCAATTGTTTTGATAAATTGGCAAATGGCTTATCCACAGCGTGGTAAAATTTTCGCCGTTTATAAAACAACCAAGCCACCACCAATGTCATCAGCAAGACAAATGCACCCATCAACACGAACAGCTGTTGGGTCAAGCTTGTGATATTAAACCATTTAAACAACGAATTTTTTTGACTGTCTTGGTCATAGCCAACCACATCTCGTTGCCAATAGTAGCTTAACTGGTCAGACAATCGACGCATCTGTTGCAACATACGGTACTGCTGATACGACAAACTTGCCCCTGCCCCATCTCCAAACATCGATGCCCCATGCTCATCAGTCAGCGAATCCATGCCTTGCTCAACACGATTGGGGGCAACAAAGGCGGTGGGGTCAATGCGTACCCAGCCTTGCCCTGCCAGCCACACTTCCGTCCATGCGTGAGCGTCCATTTGTCGAACTTCCCAGCTTAGTCCATCTCGCCCAAGCTCACCACCTTGATAGCCTGCCACCACACGGGCAGGTATGCCAGCGGCTCGCATCAAAAAGGTAAAGGTCGATGAATAATGCTCACAAAACCCCGCCTGTGTGTCAAATAAAAACTCATCAATGCGATTTTTATTCAATAAAGGTGGCGATAATGTGTAGCGAAAGTTGTTTTGGGTGATGTGTCTTTGCACACTATTCATGTAATTCACAGGGTCATGACCAGCTTGAGCAAACAATTTCTTGGCAAAAGCACGGCTTTTTTCATTGCCAGTGGCGGGCAGTGCCAAGTTAGTTTGTCTGTTTTGCTCAGACAATTGTGGTTCAATACGGGCATTAGGATAGTACTCTGCTTGATAGCGGTATTGCTGAGCCACTTCGTCAAAAGAGCGGAGATTGTATTCTGAAGTCATGCCCAGCCCTTGTTTTGGCTCAGGTTTTGGGTAATCAAGGGCAAATAACCACTGCTGATGTGTTGGTTCTAAGATGACTTGGTACTGCCCTTGTGATTGTCCTGTTAAGCTGTTTTGTACCCAATTGGGTTCAGCTTGTTGACTGACCCAAAAGCGATTGTCTTTTTGCTCACTCGGCTGCCACGTTATCCCATCGAAGTCACTAAACACAAGCCCTCGCCAATACATCTGTGAGCGATGGGGGTGTTGCCCATCAAATTCTACCCGAAATGCCAACTCTGTGGATTTTGCTAAGTTAGCAAAATCCCCCGGTGCCATGCTGTCTGACACGCCTGTGGTTGCTTGTGGTTTGGACAGTGTGATTGACCAAAATGGCGGAAAGCGTGGAAAGAATAAAAACAACACCAACAACAACGGCAATGCTGTTAATGACAATAGCCCAAGGGTACGAATGCGACCATCACCATCTTGATTGCCATCGTCATTCATCGCTATAAAAGCCATCATCACCATCAACACACACCCAACTGCCAACAAGGTGGTGAACATGCCTTGGTCTAACAAAAACAGCGAAGCGGTGGCAAACAGCGATAAATTTAACACCACATAACCATCACGCTTACGGTACACCTCCCATAGCTTACCCATCAAGCATAACAATAAAAACGCCACCCCAGTATCGACACCATAATTACCACCGTAACTGACCCATAATCCTGCCAAGCCCCCAAAAAACAGCGCCAACTGCACCCAAAGATAACGGCGTTTAAGTGGCATTTTATTTGCCACTTGATGCTTGACACTTGGCAGTTGTGATAATGCAGACAATACCCCAAGCCCAATCAGCCAAATTGGCAGATGACCGATAAAAACCAGCATCACCAATAATTGAGAGATGATGACCCAATAATAAGCAGGCATTGACAGCAGATAACGCACACGTGAAATGCCTTGCGTTTTTGGGGCTGCCCATATCGATGGCATGCCCTGCCATTTGCCTTGTGCCAATTCATTAAAGCCATTAAGGTCATTAAAGCCATTAAGGTTATTAAGGTTATTAAGGTTATTAAGGTTATTTTTAATCATATTACACTTAAGAATTACAAACCCATGGGAATTGTTGGTGCATTTTACTCATTGAAAGCTGTGCTTAATTTGTTAGTTTTAGGACTTGTTAACCTTGTGGGTTTGTCAGTTTTGTGGGTTTGTTAGTTTTGAGTGTCTGTCAGTTTTGAGTGTCTGTCAGTTTCGGAGCTTGGGCTAACCGTTTTAGATTGGCACGGATAAACTCACTGCCCATGCCCTTTTGCCCTTTATCATTCGGTAAATTCATCACAAAGGGTTCGGTTTGCTCTGCCATCTGCAAAAGTGCATGGCTCAGTTGCGACAGCTTTTGTTCATGATTGACAGCAGGCATGTCAGCATAATCAAGCAACAGCTCTTGACCCACAGGGTCAGAAAAGTGCTTGGTCAGCATACCATGTCCTCGTGCCACATGCGCCCAAGACACCCGAGTGAGCGGCTCACCCAACTGATGGTTATCAAGCATCTCAAAGTCATCTTGTCCTTTTTGCTGGTTGGGGCTAAAGGCATTTTCTTCCCCTTGAGTGAATGTGTTCAATTTTTGCCAATCAAACGGCAAAGGCTTGGGGTACACCCAAGCGGTACTTGCAAAATACGCATACGACCACGCCCGCATGATGCCCAAAGGATACACGCTGTCTATCACCAATCTGGGCAACACCAATTCACCACGCTTATCAGACAACACAGGCAACTGTATCACAGCACTGCCTTTTAGCATGGGCAAAATGACTTGTCGGTGATTGTCTGGCACATCATCACCTTTATTGGCAGTTTGTTGCGTACCTTGCCATGTCTTATAGATGTCATCATCAAAAACAAACCTCAGCTGACGGCTGGGACTTCGAGAATCAGAAATTACCTCGATGCTCACCCACACAGGCTCACCTGCTGCCGCCATGCTCACCGATAACAGCTTAAGCTTAAGCCCTGACACATGAGCAAAGGTCATATGCACACTAATCAACCACACACTTGCCAAATAAAAACAAACGCCCAGCACCAAATTATTCGCATAATTGATGCCTGCAATGAATGTGATGACCAGCAACAAAGCAAACAACAGCCCTTGCTTGCTAAAAAAAATGTACACATTGCGCACATTTAAACCAAGCTCATCTTGCCTTGGTGAACGTTTGGCAAAAAAGCCACGCAGTTGCTCGTTAATATGACGCTTGATAGAAATGGACATGATAAATTGATTTTATAAAACAGACACAGATTGCAAAATTCGCTCAGCAATGGTGGCGGGTTGTTTCTTGGTCAACCCACCCAAATGATGAAAAGGCATAAAAGGCTGACCCAAACGATGATTCACCACAGCAGAAAACACCGCTTGCACATCGCTTGGGGTAACCTCTTGATACCCTGACACAAAGGCATGTGTTTGAGCGGCGGCTTTTAATGCCAACATGCCCCTTGGTGATAAACCAATGTGTTCTTGACTTTCTCGAGATTTTTGTACCAAACGCAACAAATAATCCACCACCACATCTGCCATGTACAGCTGCTTTATCATGGCTTGGGCTTGTTGAATGCGATTGGTATCAAGCACCGATTCCAATTGGGTCAATAGCTGGCGACGATCTGTGCCTTGTAACAGCTCTTTTTCAGCAGTGGCAGACGGATACCCTAGAGACAGACACATCAAAAAGCGGTCAAGTTGCGATTCAGGCAAAGGATACACACCTGACTGCTGAGTGGGGTTTTGGGTGGCAATGACAAAAAACGGCTCAGGCAAGGCATAAGTTGTGCCATCATGGGTTACTTGTCGCTCTTCCATGGCTTCAAGTAAAGCACTTTGGGTTTTAGGGCTGGAGCGGTTAATCTCATCGGCAAGCAATAACTGACTAAAAATAGCCCCCTTACGGAACTCAAAAGCATGTTCATCTTGATTATACAAACTCATGCCTAAAATATCAGCAGGCAACATGTCATTGGTGAATTGCACTCGATTAAACGACAAGCCAAACAGCTGTGCCAGCCCATGTGCCAAAGTGGTCTTGCCCATACCTGGTAAATCTTGTAACAACAAATGACCATTGGCAAGCAAACACACCACAGACAACTTCACCGTATTGGGCTTGTCTAATATCAGCTGATTTAATTGATGTATCAGACGTTGAATGTCTTGCTGAATGCTTGTTTGGGTGCTGTTTTGCGACATCGTGTTTTGAGATGCCGTATTTTGAAAAGCGTGTGAGGGGTCATCTGTCGGGTGGGAAGCTGAGCTCATACGTTGCATGCGTTGTGTCATGTGTTGTTTCATACGCTGTCTGGTTTCATATGCTGTCTAAAAGTGGGCGTGTTTTATCTGGGCGTGCTTTATACTGAGTGTGCTTTATACACTGTTGATGCCATGAGATTGATGCCATCAACCTGATAAGCATACCACACATTGATGACAATCATATGATGGTTATGTGTGTGTCATGGTTACACATCATTACAATGGTTAAAAATTGTTAAGAACCAAAACCATTGACTCAACTTGATGTGGATTAATCTGATGTGGATTGAACGGATGCAGATTGTCGCAAAGTTGACAGATAAGCGATGATGTCTTGGCGAATTTTGGCATCAGATATGGGGTCAGACAGCATCTTTCCTGATGGCAGGGCTTTGTCTGGGTCAGCGATATAAGCATCAAGTGTGGCAGCGTCCCACTGCCAACCAGCCTCTTGCATGGCGGTAGAGTATTTATAATCAGACAGCAAGGCGGACGGATTGCCATACACATTCATCAGCTGAGGGCCTTTTTTATTTCGTCCCGCTTGCAGTTTATGGCACTGTTCACAATACTCTTGATAAGCACTCTGCCCTGCCATTGCATCACCTCCTGTATAAACAGGCAAGTTAACCTCAGGGCGGCTGTCTGGCGGTGTCGGCTCACACGCCATTAAGCCCACAGACAGACAGGCAAACATAACCACAATCGATACAGGCGATACAGGTGTTTTAAACAAACTCATGCTCCATCAAACAACATTCATTCAACAACATTCATTCAGCAAGCCCCACTAAGCAACATTCATATCAACAGCAGGTTCTTGCAGATAATGCCCTTGCAGATAGCGAGCGCCCACGCTCCAAGACACCGACATGGTAGCAGCGGTCTCAATATACGGCATCAACGTATCTGTCTTATGCTCACTGGCTGATGTTATCAAGGTTTTGATGGTGTCTAGCCCATCGGGTTTATCGATGTCCTTAACATAACTGTGTGCCACACGCACCATGGTTGGGTGGATATAAGCCAATGTTTCAATCGTTTTGGTGGTCATACCAAAACCATGAATACAGGTATCACAACCCAATGCTTTTAGATTATCATACTGTTTTTTGGCAACCGCCAAATGACTGACCACATCTTGCTCATTAAACTGTATCACCAAAGATCCTTGCTTGCCTCCAACAGCACGGACAAGCTGTTCAATCACCTTGGGCAACTGTGCGTCCACCAAAGAAGCGGCGGTTAAATTAACCAAAATGCGTGCATCAGGGTGGCTTGACCTGACCTTACTCAATTGCTTGCATGCGTTAATCAATACCCAACGGTCAATTTTTTCAAGCAGATTGTGTTCTCGTGCCACATCAATAAACTCGTTAGGCATCATCATCTTACCATCTGATAACTTCAAGCGCAGATACACTTCAAAGAAATGGCTGCTGTCTGTCTGTATGTCATAGATGGGCTGATAAAGCAACGAATAATGGTGGTTGCTAAACGCACCCATCAAATATTCTGCCAATGCCTTATCATCGCTGTTGACGTATTGACTGGGGTCATAAATGTGATAAGTGTTGCCCACTTGCTCACTGTCTATAAAGGCTTTATTCTGAGATTCCAATGCTCGTTGAATGAGCGTCTCCACATCAGGGCTTTGTGGTTCAATCATCACCGCCCCTGCTGTTAAAGTGGTGTTGGTGGTGCGATTACCCACTTCAATGAGCATCTGTGCCACTTTTGGTAACAGTGTTTCAATCTGCTTTTCAAGTTTTTTCTCATTGGTGTCTGCCACCAACACGGTAAACACACTGTCAGCAAATCGGCTCACATACGACTCGGTAAAAAATTCATTCAGCAGGTGAGCCACATGCCTCACGGTGGTGTCTACCCCAGACAAACCCAAACTGGTGTTAATCTGTCCGATGTTATCTATCCGCAAATAAATCAATGCCGCATCGTGGTCTTGGGTTTGCTTCACTTGCTCAAGCATCTCATTGGCTCGCTGCATAAAGCCAACACGGTTTTCTAGCCCTGTCAGTCGGTCAGTTCGCTCCGCCATTGCCAGCTTTTTGGCAAGCTCAGCACTGTTAGCTGCTTTGTTGTCCTGCTGAATGATGATTTGTATAACAGGCTCACCGTCATAAGTGGCAGCCGCAACTTGCAGTTTGGCTTCAAAAGTGCTGCCATCTGTGCGTTTACTTTGAAACTTAAACTCTACCTGCTCACGATTGCCTTTATCAAAACGGCGTAAAAACTGCTTAAACTCTTTCACCTTATCCCCACCTGCAATCAAATCAATCACAGGCACGCCCATCAGCTCGTCCATGCTTTCATAGCCAAACATTTTAAGATAGGGTTCATTGGCAAAGATATGAATGCCTTGGTCAATATAAGCGACCGCACTTTTGGAGTTTTTGATAAGAATGTTGGCACGCTGTTCAGCTTCACTTAAAATATATTTAAGGTCAACTACCTTACGGCGAGTTTGTAACGCACTTGCCTGCAAAATGATGGAAAGCACCACTTGGGCTTCTTGCTCACTGGGCAATGCCTTAATCAGATTGGCATTAATGGTGTCTGGCAAACTCACTTCTGTCTGCACAGCGGTTGTCTGCACAGCGGTTGATGGCTCATTATTCACCAAGGCAATGATGGGCAAATCGATACCCTGCTCCTGCACAATGCCTATCACATCTAAGAGATTCATGTCATAAGCTTGACCAAATACCAAAACATCCCAGTGACGGCGTAAGGTTTTGATAAATTCTTCTTTGTCATCTAAAAATCCCAGATTGACATCGTCATAATACAATGACAATAACTCAACCAAGCGTTCAGCATACAGCTGATCATCATTAATGACCAAAAGATTTAATTCTTTGATTTGTTTGCTCATATATGCGTCATCATCTTTTTGCTATCATTTTTTTTGCTGCCGTTTTTTTGCTCATCAAAAAAATAGGTGAAACATAATAAATGATATGACAAATAAAACAACCAATAAAGTCATGAAAGCATCATTTAATCATACAAAACACATTGTTAGGTATGTCCCTAATCACTATCCTGCTAATCGCACAATCTCATATTGTTGCATGTCATCACTGTTATTGATGTTTTTGGCAAGGCGAAGATTGGTTTGTTTATCACCGATTCTTAGCACCACACGGTCATTTTCTTTAAAATGGTATTGTGGCAAAATCAGCGATGTTTGCGTACCCAGACTTTCATTGCCTGCCACCAGCAACGCCACCACAAAATCTTGCGACCGCTCATCTTTGCTTTCAAGGCGAACACCACAAGCGGTGATGGCGTACCCCATCAAACGAGCTCCTGCCTCGACACTGCGTTCTTTATTCTCTATCCAACGAATCACCCCAAGCTCCCAATTGCTTTCAGCATCAGTTTTATCAGGCATTAAGGCAAAAATGCTCAACACCTTAAGGGTGGTGCTACTGGCAACGGCTTGCTTGATGGCAGATTTTCTTTCATACTCTTGTGTCATCTGTTCATTTTTGTCAGTAACGTCAATATCATCTAATTCGCCAAAGCTAAAGCGATACCCTGTCTTACTCATGTCTATGATGGTGGCATCTAAAGTGTGTTCATAGTCTTGCTTGTCTGCCACTCTGCTGATTTTTGGATAATATCCTTTGGGCAATTCATCTGCTAAGATTAAACGTTCCAATGGCATTTTATTTGACAGATAATAATGAATGCGGTGCAAGCCTGTAACAATGGTGGCATGTCGGCGAGTGGGAATGCGTTTTTCGCCACGTTGCAGGTATTGTTGTTGCTCTAGGGTATATTGTGCCAGACGTGCCAGACGCATCTCAAAACTGATATGCTCCTTGCCTTCTTTACTTTGTGCTTTGGTTAAATAGTCATGCAATTTGTCTAAATTCACAAATAGGCTTGTGCTGTCTTCTGTAAAAGGGTTAATGCGAGAGTATGGGGTCAAATATTCAGGCGGTTGGTTAGAATTTAAATCAATATAGATTTTATTTTCACTGACGGGGTCATCACTAATGTCGACTAACTTTGCCCATCTTGCCAACACTTTATGAATGCCCAAAATATCTTGTCTTCTAAACGACACTGGACGCAACAAACTGTACAAGCACGCCTGTTTATAAATGTCATGAATACTGTCAGCATGGCTGTTGTGTTGTTTGTCACGATACGCCATGTCCAGCACGCCTTGCGATTTAGCCACCATGTACAGTCGGTTCATCTGTTGCCATAGAATTTGTTGTGGTTTGGTAAAAATGATGGCAGCTTCCATCATTAAATTCAAATACACATACATCAGCTGATAAATGATTTTCTGTAAATATGCCTGATTGTCCGAGCGTCCAATAGGCAATATCGCCCACCAAGACCGTTTGTTGGTCTGTTTGCCAGCTGGTTGCAGTTGGCTCATTTGCCTTGTCATCATGCCATCGAACACCAAGGCGGTTAAATAGTAAATAGAGGTTACCTGATTGACCATGCCATGTTGTAATTTGCTCAGCTGGCTAGGCTCATGAATATAATCACTTCTGAGTTGATTGACGACCCTAAATGTCACCTCTTTTAACTGCTTCATCAGCTCCAAACGCTTGGTGTCTGAGATGTCTGCCACAATCATCTCAGTCAATACTTTTTCAAGCTGTTGGCATTGTTCTGATTTATTGGCAATCATCAAATTAGCCCCCCACTGGCTAATTTGTTTGCCATCGTCACCAATATGGCTAAAGTTCAGCGGTCTTAAGGGTAATTGGGTGTCCAAATATTTTACAAAGGTGTCAAAACTTATCATAAATTATTCTCTAAAGCCTGTTTTTTGCATTCCATTGTTTACATTCTGTTTTCTACATTCTGTTCTTTAAACTGTCTAAACCTTTTAACCTTTTAACTGTCTAAATTAACCTTTTAACTGTCTAAACCCTAAACCTTTCAGCCAAATCCTTTGAGTTTGCTCATTTTTATTCAATCAATCAAATAAAGCAATCAGCCAAAGATTAACCCATATATTGACAATTTTTGGCTGATTTGTAAATATCAATGGGGGTTTTAAATGGACAGTTGGGCAACTCTTTTACCAATCTTGGCAATAAATAGCCAGACAATCGCGCCAACATCTGCCAATACAATGCCACCGCTTGTTCTTCACTGACATAAAAATAGGCAGACCCTTTGACTTTATCAAGAAGATGCAAGTAATAAGGCAATACCCCAGCATCAAATAAACGTTGACTTAATGCCACTTGTGCCGTTACGTTGTCGTTGACGCCTTTTAACAGCACCGCTTGGTTCATGACGGTCACGCCTGCGTGTCGCAATCGCCACAACTGTCTTGCCGTGGCGTCATCAATTTCGTTGGCATGGTTGGTATGTACCACCATGATAAGATTGATGGCGTTGTCCATCATCACTTGGGTTAAACTGTCAAATTTTGTCAACAATTCATCATCTAAACGCTCAGGGATAACAATCGGTAAGCGAGTGTGCAAGCGAATGGTGCTGATTTGTGGCATGGTTGCCATGGCATCTAACCAAACAAATAAGCGACGGTTATTCAAACTCAAAGGGTCGCCACCACTAAAAATCACCTCATTGATGTCAGGGTGAGCCAAAATGTAATCTTGCACCACTTGCGTCTGTGATGATGGGCGGTTGGCCTGATAATCATAATGCTGACGAAAACAATAGCGACAATGAATCGCACAGGCTCCTGTTACGGTCAATAGTATGCGTGACTGGTATTTGTGTAACATGCCTGTTACAGGGCTGGCATGCACCTCTTGCAATGGGTCAAGCACATAATCATCACCGCCTTGTGTGTGGACATCTTGTCCATACATGGGCAAAACTTGGCGTAACAAAGGGTCTTGACTGTCGCCCACTTTCATCTTTGCCACAAAAGCATGTGGCACTTTTAGACCGAATTTTTTGGACGTTTGGGCGTGTGCTTGATACACAGACAACAGCTTAGGGTCGGTTATCTGTAACCGCTCAAGCAACTGCATGGGGTCGGTGATGGCATCAGATATTTGCTGTTGCCAGTTTTTTTGTGGGGGCAAATGGTTTATCATATTCTATGGTTAATCTGCGAGTGTGTCATGCGTTTAGCTGGCGTTTGAGTGTCAATGCTTCGTTTACATGGGGTTTTAACATTCATGGGGTTTTAACATTCATGTTTTAACTTTAAGAACAGCACATAAAACGAACAGCACATAAAACGCAAAGTATATTCCATTTGACGCATTGGCAGAGATTTTTTTCACTGATATTGAGCAAGATATTAGGGTGTCTGCTTCATTTAAGCAATGTCAGCTGATGTCAGCTAATGATGGGCAACCAAAAATCACCCCTAAGCTTAATAAACGTCAACTTTTTAATGGCAACAAACTGGAAAACACATTATGGCAAGTTATTCTACCAACGAATTTAAAGCAGGTCTTAAAGTGATGCTAGATGGCAACCCCTGCTCCATCATTGACAACGAATACGTTAAACCAGGTAAAGGTCAAGCCTTTAACCGTGTGAAACTGCGTAACCTAAGAACAGGCAAAGTGCTTGAACAAACCTTCAAATCAGGCGATAGCCTAGAAGGGGCAGATGTGGTTGATAATGAAATGAACTATCTGTACTCAGATGGTGAATTTTGGCATTTCATGCACCCAGAAAGCTTTGAGCAACTGCAAGCCGATGCCAATGCCATGGGCGATGCCAAGCAGTGGCTCAAAGAAAACAGCAACGAAACTTGCATCATCACCTTATTTAATGGGGTGCCTTTGTCCGTTTCTGCCCCTAACTTTGTGGAACTGCAAATCACCGAAACTGACCCTGGGCTAAAAGGTGATACATCAAGCGGTGGCAGTAAACCTGCAATTTTAGAAACTGGGGCAGTGGTTAAAGTGCCGTTATTTGTCCAACAAGGCGAAACCATTCGTGTGGACACTCGCACAGGCGAATATCAAACACGTGTTAGCTGATTCATGTTGCCAATCACATCGTTGCCAATCACATCACCGATGAACGATGAACATCGTCATTCATCAATGGCACGACCACCAATAGCACCAACATAAATAGCACCAACCGATGACATGTGATGCCATGTTCATCGGTTTTTTATTCAAGCAGAATCATACTGCTTTGCCCAACCATTTTTCCATCATCTGCTGTAATCGCTCTTTACTAAATGGCTTTGCCAAATAATCCTGCATGCCTGCATCAAGATAACGTGTGTCACCGTCATCTAAGACATTGGCAGAAACAGCAATGATGGGGGGCAAGTTTGCCTTACCGTAAGTGTCAATCAGTTGACGAGTGGTCTCAATGCCGCTGATGGTGGGTAAATGGTCGTCCATCAATATCAACACAATGTGCTTGGCATGACGCTGGTACGCCATCAACGCATGTTCGCCATCGGTCACATGAATGACTTGATGTCCTGCCTTGGTCAAGATGCTGGTGGCAATGATGGCATTGACCGCATTGTCCTCCACCAACAGCACTCGGTTAATTTTTTGGTTAAATTGTTGTGGTTGTGTGGTGCTTTGTTCAGTGGCTGGTTTGTTTTTTTTGTTTTCTGACTTGCTTGCTTGTGAGCTACTTGATGACTTTGGTAACTTTGGTGGTGATATATCTAATAACTCATTGGCAAACAAGCCATGTTGATACAATAAATTTGATTGACCTTGTTTTGGCTGTTTATCGTATGTATCAACATTGTTGAGCCATGTTGTTACTTTATCAACGCCATCTTTAGCAAGCAGAACCACAGGTAATGACAGATAAAACACCGTCCCCACCCCCACCACACTACGAACGTCAATATCACCGTTCATTGCCTTAATCAGTGCTTTGGTCACTGACAACCCAAGCCCTGTGCCACCATAAAAACGGTGCGTGTCTTTGTCTGCTTGGTTATACGCATCAAAAATGACTTGCAATGATTCAGGCTTAATGCCGATGCCTGTATCACACACCTGAACATGCAATCTGCCATGCTCAAGCTGGTTAATGGCTTGGTCTGGCAAAGAAGTCACTGGGGTTTGACTACGATGACGCTGATGATTATCCATTGCCACCTGCATCAGTTGACTTAAGTCTTGGGGGTGGTTTTTCCATTGATTTGGGTGGTCAAATGTTGGTAATGTGTTGCTGTCAGTGATGACCAACTGCAAACTCACCGCCCCTTTTGTGGGGGTGAATTTAACCGCATTATTCACCAAATTGCAAAGCACTTGCTTAAGTCGCACTTTATCTATCAGCACAAAATCGGTGGCGACATCAAACCCATCAAACTGGTCTGATAACATCGCCTGTAAGGTCAGCTGTTTTTTGTGGGCTTGTGGTTGGTATAAGGCAGCCACTTCTTCTGTTAACTCAAGCAATGACTGTGCGGTGGGATTGATGTTAATTGCCCCTGCTTCAATTTTGGATAAGTCCAAAATATCATTCACAATGGCAAGCAAATGTTGGCAAGATTGATGAATATGATGACCATAATGCTGTTGTTCTTTGGTTAAAGAAGTCTCTTGTAGCATCTCCACCATGCCCATAACACCATTCATGGGGGTACGGATTTCATGGCTGATATTGGCTAAAAACTGTGATTTGATTTGGTTGGCGTGTTTGGCAATCGCTTGTTGTTGCTTGAGCATCAACGCATCACTCATCAAGTCCCCCAACTGTCTGAGCAATTTTCTATCTGCTTCATCAAACGATGGATATGGCTTGGTATCCAACAGACACAATGTCGCCACTGGCATGGGCAAATGCTCTTGGTCAACATGACCAATCTTGGCGTATTCACCGTCTAATGGGTGTAACCACACAGGCACACCTGCATAAAAACGCAAATGTGGCTCTTGACTCACCGAAGGGTTAAGAACAAAATTATCATCTGCCGCCAAGTCCAACACCACAAACACATCATTGCTCAGCAGAGCAAAGTTACAAATGGCATCTTGGCGATCCGTTAAACAAAGCTCCCCCAATCCTTGGCCTGCCTGCAAATATTGCACATGCTCATCTAAAAAGCTCAATGCAACAAACGGCACATCAAACAGATTTTTGGCAAGCTCGGTGATGCGTAAAAAAGCAGGCTCATCAGACAGATTAAACAAAGATAACTGACGTAACTTAGCAATCCGCTTATCATCATAGATACTGATTGGATATTGATAGCCTGTTTTGCTATGTCGCCACTCAATCAAATCTTGTCGCTCATCATAGGATTGTTTGTCAACACACGAGTGGCTGGCTCGGTCGGACGGCTCATCGGTAACAGATGGAGTAAGGGGGGTATCAGACATATCAATTTCCATAGACCACAGTAGGCATGGCATCAAAGACACATGGCATAAAAACACACACCATGCTTATCTGCCTGATTTTACCGCTTTTTGGGTTAAGTTCAAAGTCATTTGGCAAGTTCAGACTGCCCACATCACCACATTATGCTCACATTACCAACAAACGCAACGCTTCACTTGCCATCACCATGCCCATGCTGGCGGTCATCACCACCGCTGAGCCATAACCGCCACATTGCAAGCCGTGAGCTTGACTGCCCACCTTGCTATGCTCTGGTGGTTGGTCAGAATACACACAGCGAATGCCAAACTTAGTTTTTAATTCACGGTTGATGCCATGTTCTTGACGCAATTTGTTGCGTAATCTTGCCAACAATGGGTCTTGGGTGGTGTCTTTTAAGTCACTAATGCCGATGCGAGTGGGGTCTATTTTGCTCCCTGCTCCACCAGCACACACCAGCTTTAATTTATTAAACCGACAATGCAACGCAATATGCACCTTAGCACTCATGTCATCGGTACAGTCTAATATCACCATACCACGCCCCTTTTGATGTGCCTTGTCTTTGTCTTGACGGCTGGGCAACAGTTGATTGACATTGTCTTGGGTAACAAACTCATCACATAAGTTCAGCGTTAACCGTGGGTTAATTTGATGCAAACGTAATGCCATTGCTTCGATTTTACTTTGCCCCAAACTGCTGTCTAGTGCAGGCAGTTGGCGATTGATGTTTGATGCCACCAACACGTCCATGTCAATCAACGTCAGCTCACCGACTGCCGTTCTTGCCAGTGCTTCAGCCGCCCAACTGCCCACACCACCAATACCAATCACATACACATGGGCATTGCCAAAGCGTTGCATTGCGTCATGACCGTATAAGGTCTTTGTGCCACCAAAACGGCGGTCATATTGGGCATCAATCTGATGGCCATTGGTAACAGGGTTAAAAGAAGTCATGGGCATGATAAGTCATATGGTTGGTTATGTCATTAAGATGAAAGGGATAAGTTTAAAGGGGTAAGTTTAAACAGATAAGTTTAAAGCATTCACGCTGTTTTGCCAAAGCCGTTCTGCCAACAGTTGCACTGGCACAGACAACAGCTCAGACAATGCCAACAACACATAAGGCAAATTGGCAGGAACGTTTCTGTCTGGCTGCTTATTCACATCATTGGGCTTATTCACATCATGGTGATGATGGCGACGTTGACATGGCAATGGGGTCATGTCGGGGCAATCGGTCTCTATCACCAAACACTCTAAGCCAGCATAATCCACCGCTGTCTTAATCGCACGGTGCAATTTTTTGGCATTGGGGTTACTGACTTGTCCTGTGACACCCAGTTTAAAGCCAAGTTTGACAAACGCCTTTGCTTCTTGCTGTGCCCCGCTAAAACTGTGGGCAATCCCCCCATTGCCACGCTGTTGATGACGGAACTGTTTTAAGATTTTTAGTGCGTCAGCATGGGCTTTACGAATGTGTAGCATGATGGGCAGTTGATGTTGCTGTGCCAGTTGTAACTGTGCCTGAAAAAAACGCACCTGACGCTGATAATGTTCAGGTTGTTTCATGGTTTTACTAAAGGTATCTAGGCCTATCTCACCCAAGGCAAGGCAATCATGATGTTGTAACTCATTTGCCAAAATGTCCAAATCAGCATCGTCATGACTGCGAATATAAAATGGGTGCAAGCCATATGCCACATGTGCTTGCAAGTTGTGTTCTGCTTGCGTGGCTGACTGCTTATCCACTTGCCTTGCAACCTGCTGATTGATTTGTTGTTGAACATCACGCATACGCTCAAAGTATTTGGCAACATAACCAACCAACACCAAATGACGCACCCCTGCCTGCATTGCGTTTAACACTTGTTGCTCACGGTCAGCATCAAAAATGCTGACATCAAAATGCGTGTGTGTGTCTATCAAAGCGTGTGCATGTTGATAAGGTAAAAGTGGATAAGATGTTGATGACATAGATGACATGGATGTGATACACTGTGGGTTAAAATAAACTGAATTAAAATAAGCTAAGATTAAAATGTGCTGATAGGGGCTGGCTATTTTGACCTGCTCAGCCCACTTTACGGTCATTGTTATTGCCATCGCCTTGACGATGTTGCCAACCTGCCCAACCTGTTTTGTGGCTGTTTACCTTGTGGCCGTTTTCTTGTCATAATCTGCCTTACGACTGCTGGAACGTGGGATAAGCATTAACCCCACTGCCACCAAACTCAGCTTACCAAGCTTAAGCCACATCGTTTTTTGCTGCTGTTTTAACATGCCGTTGGGTTGATTGGGTGCGTGTTTTGCCATGGTATGTCTGCCAATTATTTGCCAATTATTTACCAATGAATTATCTGCCTTTATGCCATTTGATTTAATCAGATTGAACAGGTTGTATGGTTTTTGGTGCTGTGATGGGTTGCTGCTGCGTGATGGCCATTGGCTGATTGGGGGTAACATCAATCAAGTCATCATCAATCAAGTCATCATGTGTCAGACTGTTTAACACCGATTTATCAGGAACAGTGATGGGCATGGGTACGGACACAGGTACTTGTGGATATTGACTGACAGGTTGCTTTAAAGGAATTTTTTTAATTGTGCCATTGCTGTCAATCACCAACTGCATGGTGATGAGCTGATTGTTGCGTTTTTCGGTCATACTCGCCACCGCCGCACTGTCATACAATACCGTTGGCTGCAAAAAAATGATGAGATTGCTTTTTTGATTGGATTTGCCATCAGAGCGAAATAATCGCCCCAGCATCGGAATATCACCCAATCCAGGTACTTTTTGAGCACTGTTGGTGGTGTTATCACGCATCAAGCCTCCCAATGCCACCGTTTGCCCATCTTTTGCCATGATGGTGGTGTCAATAAAGCTTTTATTGGTTACCAAGCCATTGATGTTGTTGGTACTGCCCGGCACAACCGCTGACACTTCTTGGGACACTTCTAGGCGTACTGTACCATCTCGCCCCACTCGTGGTTTGACGTTAAGCTGAATGCCCACATCTTGTCTACTGACGGTTTGAAATGGGTTGCTGTTATTGCTGTTGGTGTTGTAAGAGCCTGTAACAAATGGCACATTTTGTCCCACTAAAATTTTGGCCTCTTTATTATTTAAAGTCATGATGGAAGGCGTAGACAGCAGATTGGCACTGGTCGTGCGGTCAAGGGCTTGTAATATCGCCCCATAAAATTCCGTTGAACCATTGCGTTGATGACTATTGCCAAAACCCAATAACGCCCCAGCAATGGCACTGGCTGCCCCACTGACGGCGGTGGCACTTTTACTCAATGCCGCTGTTGCCAGTGTCGTGGCACTCACGCCAGCATTGTCAAAGTTGACCACGCCATAGCCTGAATTGGCACTGCCCAATGCCCATTGTACACCCAACTGACGCGCATCATCGCCTGATATCTCAATGATGGCAGCTTGGATTAGCACCTGTGGCTCTTTGATATCCATCTGCATGATGGTGTCTTCTATCTCCATCATCAGTTCATTAGGGGCATTGACGATGATGGCGTTTTGAGTTTCATTGGCGATGATGCTGTAACGTCTGCCGTTATTTTGTTCACCACCGCCACTGATGGCATTTGTGCTTGAACCTCCATTAGAGCCAGTAGAGACATTGCCACTGTTGTTCATGGCACTACTGCCATTGGATAAAGAAGCGGTAGATAAGGTTGACTGCGTCTCAGCACTGTTGATGGACTGCCCACCTAACAAGGCTCGCAATATCTCTGCGGTCTGTAATGCGTCAGCATAATTAAGCCGAAAAGTACGCACACCGCTTAATCGTCGTGTTGGCACAGTATCAAGACGATTCACAAGGGCTTGAATTTTGGCAATCTGCTCAGGATTGCCCATGACAATTAAGCGGTCTGAAGCAGGGTCAGCCGTGAGTGTTAAGCGACTGCCTAATGAGTCTTGCCCTTGACTTGCTTGCTCGGTAACCCCAGACAACAGCTCCAGCATCCGCTGAGCATCGGTGTGTTGTAGGGGAATGACACTCACGCTGTTACTCACATTGCTGTCTAAATCACGAATGAGTGCTGTTAACTGGTTTAGGCTATCTGCCCTATCAGACAACACCAAGGCATTGACACTACCAACCGCTGCTGCGTGGGCAGACTGGGGCATGATGGGGCGAATGACTGACAGCACTTCATCGGCTCGTGAGCTGGACAGATAAATGACACGGGTTACCATCTGCTCACCACGGGCAGTACCATCAATGTCCACCGCCACCCCTGACTGTTTAGCAACGTTATCTGGCAAAAGCTCAACCAAGCCATTACGTTCAATGGCAGTGATGCCATTGACTCGCATCACGCTCAAAAATAAATCATACACTTCAGCTTCAGTCATGGCACGCTGAGAGATGACGGTGATGTTACCATTGATGCGTGGATCTGGAACAAAGTTCTTACCTGTGATGGTCGCCACTTCATTAATAAAGCCTTTGATGTCCGCTTCTTGTAGATTCACCTTCCAAGTTTCAGCCAATGCCGTGTGTGGCATCATCGCTGACATGACCGCCACCGTCAATGGCAATACCAACGCACCTATTCTTATCTTGTGGCAAATGGCTTTTGACAAACACATATAAACTTCCCTTGAAGACAAACTCATCGAACACAATCATTGAATATGATGATTAAACCTTGATGACCAAACCGATAAAAACCAACTAAAATTGCTGGCGAATGGTGATGACCTGCTCACCTCGTTGTACTTGAATACTGGCTGTGCCTGATTGTTGCACTTGCTGAATCACATCAGCATCTTGCATGGGGTTACTACCCACACTCTGACCATTGACTGAGATGACCCTATCTCCTGCCTCCAGACCTAGGCGATTTTTAATATCACTGGGCATCGCATCAGTCACTTGATAACCATCACCCACCGCCATCACCCCCATACGGCTTAAATATCCAGCAGGATTATGACGCAACTCATCAGCAGCTTGCTCAAAGGCATTTACACCACCCAAATCATGATGTTCACCACCATTAAAGCCACCAACATTACCAAAACCATCAACATCAAAATCATCAACACCAAAACCATCAACATCAGTAGGCAAAGTTGCCAAGGTTTGTGGCATCATGCCTGTGGCAGGATTGGCAAAGGCATTGGGTTGGTCAAGTTGCATCGGCTCACGCAAGGGAATATCCACGGTCTGCCCATTGGCATCAGCAATCATAACCTTATCCCAAAATACCGCCGCCAAAGTATAACCACTATTTGCCAATGGGTCATTGATACCATAACCTTGACTGACACCATTCATCAACAAAATTGCCGAAGAAAGATGGGCAGGCGTTGCCACCATCACCCCTTGAACTTTAACGTCTGGGGGTGGCTGATTAACAGGCACTTGCGGTATCGGATTGGCAAACACCATATACGTATCTTGTGGCACAGTCTGTATGGCAGTCGGTTGTAATGCCACGACAGGCAGTCTGGGAGCAGTGGGGGGTGCTAACAACAACCACAGCAGTTGAGCCAATACCCAACAAAGCCACAACAGCGACAACAATAACGCCAACGGCGACAGACGATTGAGCCACGCCACCACATGCTCAAGTAGCTGCTCAAATATCCACTCAGGCGTGCCTGCCTGTCGGTTGGTGGGGATAAATGAGTTGTCCTTTATCTTGCCTAGCTTATCTAGCATGCCCATCACAAGCCCTCACCTTGTTCTACTGGTGGCGCATCAGGGTTGTGCGTATGGCTTGACACACCCAAAATCAACGGCTGTCTAACCGCCAACACCACGCTGTCTTTGGGAGCTGACCCTTGATAATCAGGCACATGCTCAAGCAATCTTTGGGTCAAGCTGACATCCACCATAGCATTAGCATCTATCAGCAATTCCCCCAATCGTTTGCTGTCTTCATCAAGCAGTTGTAAATGTAAGGCATGTTGCTTGCCATTTGTGGCAGTTGTGTTGGCAACATTATCTGTCTTAGTTTTTTTACTTGTCAACTGGGCAGTCATGGCAGGTAACGTCATCTCAAACACTCGCCCACCACTGGGATAACTCAGCTCACCGCCCACCCAACTCATCATGCCATCAGCTTTATTAAACCCCATCTGTTTATCATACACCAAGCTGACTTGCTTGACTTCAATGGGAGCATTAGGCACTTGCCAAGCAACCAATGTCTGTAGCGTATCTGCACCGATGCGACCATTCATCTCCACCATTCGCCATTTGCCAATGCCCCTTGCCATCTTGCCTTGCAAGCGTGTGCCACCAGAGACCACTTGCACATCTGCCCCCAACCGAGCCAACAACAGCTGACTGGGTTGCCATTGCCAATCAACACTGCCCACCAAGGGGGGCTTACCCTGCATGGGCATCTGCCAAGACAGCGAACCTTGCCACAAATTACCAGAAACCCACTGAATATGGTCATCATCACCCAAAAACTTCTGCACCACCCAAGACGCTGGCATCTGCATCAGCACACATAAGCACAACAACACCAAACCAATCAACCACCACAACACGCTTGGGCGTGCCGTCAATGATTGACTGTTGGCTGAGTCATTTGCTTTGGCTCTAAACTTGCTTTTAGATTTGCTTTTAGACGATAACAAGGACGACACCGACACGATGGGTTCTCACAACATAACAGCACAATGAATAACAATACATAGCGACCAAACAACATAGCGACCAAACACAGGGCCACCATGATAACAAATATTGATAATAAACTGCAAAAAGGTCGTATCCAACCAAATGAACACGACCTTATCATCAATCAGTCATCAATCAACGATTAACCCAAACCGCAACAATCAAACCGCAAAATCTTCTAATGCTTTACCACCCTCAATCTCTTCTTTTAGCCATTTCGCCATACGCCCACGCCCTGTCCAGTTTTTGCTTGGGTCATCAGGATGGCGGTATTTGATGTTACGCTCATATTCCAGCTCACTGCCAGCGGCTAAAATGTCCTGCACAGTGCAATCCATCTCTTTGGCAATTTGCTCAAACTGCTCATATGCGTCATACAGCTTTTGTTTTTGCTTTTTTTGGATAAGGGCTTGAGCATTTTTACTGATGGCGGCCAGTTGCTCAATGTCAAAATTTTCAAGCTCTTTGGGTAAATTTGATGTCATCATCATAAATCCTTAATAATGAATATAAAAACCAATATCAAAACAATCTTCTTAACTGATTATCCTAACATGAACTTTTGTAAAATTAAACCTATTTTAAGCACATCAATAAACTTAATTCACAGTCTAATGGCAAATAACCGCCAAATGATAAAAAACACTTGATAAAAAACACTTAAGTTGTATTTATCGCTTAAGTGTGTCAAAATTATTGAAATGTCTAATATCAAACTCGATCGGTATCTTGGGTAAAACCCGTAAGCTAGGTTGAGTCGTCAGACATTTACCTACTGCAGTTGGGTTTATCTACATGCTTAGCAAAAATGATTTTAATAAAAACAATCTTAATACAGACAATTCACCCCTTATTCTCTCTTCGCTTATCATCGGCATAGACATTGCCAAATCTTCATTTGACATCAGCTTTTTACAAAATAACAGCACTTTTTATGCCCGTTTTTGCAACCACGATGATGGTTTTTTAGACCTATCAAATTACCTAACAAACCACCTAACTGAACACAAAATAACATGTCTCAATATTCATTTTATCATGGAATCCACCAACATCTATTGGCAGGCATTGGCACTTTGGGCATATCAGGCTGGATTTTTAGTGAGTGTCGTCAACCCTGCTTTTATCCGTGCTTATGCCAAAAGTTTGGGCATTCGTAATAAAACAGACAAACAAGATGCTGCTCTTTTGGCCCGCTATGGTCGCCACGAAAATCCCCCACTTTGGCAACCACCATCACCCATTGAAGATAAGATGATTAGCCTTGTACGCCAAAGACGCCACAGCAAACACAAACTGACCAATGAATTAACTCGTCTTGAAACTGCCAATTACCATACCCTAAGCTTTATTCAAAGTACCATCAGCTATTGGCAAACACACATTCAAAAGTTGGATTGTGTGATTTGGCAAACCATAAACAGCGATGTTAACCTAAAAGTTCGTGCCAGACTGCTGCACAGCATTCCAGGTATTGGCAAAAAATCCATACCACCTCTCTTGGCATTGATTGGTGATGGTTCTCGCTTTGCGTCATCTAAACACTTGGTAAGCTTTGTTGGGCTTGTGCCAAGGGCGTATCAATCTGGCAGTAGTATCAATAAACAAACCACCATTGGTCATAGTGGTAGGCCAGACATTCGTGAGGTATTATATATGCCTGCGGTGGTGGTTAGCTTTGGACGCTATAAAGCCTTTCAACCATTTGTACAAAGACTGCTGGCTAATGGTAAATGTAAAAAACAGGTGATTGTGGCCGTGATGCGTAAGTTACTTGCCATTTGCCATGTTGTTATTAAGACAGGACAACCCTTTAATCCCAGTTTGCACCAATAAGGGCTGTCATCAGTACCCCACACCAAGCCATATGGCAATCCCATTCATTATCAGCTATGATTATCACTCATTCCTTTTGGTTAACGGTATTGGTTAACGGTAAGATACGATGAGTGCAGTATACATCAATCCCTACACAGACTTTGGCTTTAAAAGATTGTTTGGCAGTGAAGCAAGCAAACCTTTTTTGATGGATTTTTTAAACAGCATTTTACCACCCCATCATCAGATTGCTGAGTTGGCATTTAAAAATACCGAACAGCTGGGTTTGACACAAAATGACCGCAAAGCAATCTATGATATTTATTGCCACAGCATCACAGGCGAGCAGTTTATTGTGGAATTGCAACGCATCAAACAAGAATTCTTTAAAGATCGTACCTTATACTACGCCACCTTCCCCATCACCGAACAAGCCAAAAAAGGCAAAGACTGGGGATATCAGCTAAGTGCCGTATATTGCATCAGCATTTTGGACTTTTATTTAGACATCACATCTTCTGATGTCATACATACCATACAATTAAAGAATCAGCACAATCAGGTATTTTATGATAAATTAACATTCATCTATCTTGAGATGCCAAGTTTTAACAAAACCCAAAATGAACTGACAACCCATCTGGATAAATGGTTATTTTACCTAAAAAATTTAAAGGACTTACAAATGATACCCAATGTTTTTAAAAACGACACTTTATTTCAACAAGCCTTTGAACAAGCCAAAATTGCAAACATGAACCGAGAAGAATGGGCAAGATATGAACACAGCCTAAAAACATATCGGGATAATATGGCAACGGACGCTTATTTGGCCAAAGTGTCCTGGCAAGAGGGGCGAGATGTGGGGTTAAAACAGGGAATGGAAAAGGGAATTAAAAAGGGAATGGAAAAAGGCATAGAACAAGCCACGCTAAGCACCGCCAAAAACTTAAAAACCCTAGGACTGTCCATGGATGTCATCATCCAAGCAACAGGGCTAAATGAAGAGATCATCAATCAATTATAAACGATTATCGGTATCCTACCCTAAAACGGTTTTTATCCGCCAAAATATCAGCAACGGTTAGGGGTAGGTCGGCGTGGGCAAATCCCACCCCAAAAAAACATAGCATCACAATAAATTGTCTAAGTCACACCATTTTGACCTCTGTTTCTATCGATTAATAACAAAATCAATGCAGAAAAAAAACTAATCAACATACTAACAATACAAAGAGACATCCAAGGGATATGAAATCCTTTTATTAAAAACACAAGCACAAAAAAAAGACAATCCCACATGAAAAATGACTGCAAAAAGAATAAAGTATATCAATAAAAATGGCAATGGTATATTTCTATCATTATCTATGATAAACTTAATAAATTTATCGCCAAACAAAATAATAAGTATAACAACAATTAAATTATCGTCCATAAATTGACTTCTTAATACCTATTTTACTAACCCACACCAAGTTTAATGCCATACGCATTAAACTTGGCAAGTCATCAATTATCTGCTCTTGTGTTTGTAGCCACCCACAATTCCTTGACCCAAAAAAGCACCATTAGTTCTATTGGTTATTGTGTACGATAATAACAAATAACAAATAACAAATATAGTTGTACTTATCAAATATTTCGTCTCAATTTCAAAACCGTTTATCGCAAATACTGCTTATCCGCCAAAATATCATCAACGGTTAATGGAAGGTCGGCGTGGGCGGTGAGTGCAAAAGGGCAAACCTATCAATAAATATTTAAAACTCATAAAGATAATCCTATGATCGGTTTTTGTAAATCAGCAAAAAAAGCAAACAATCGATTGAATACACCCCACCAAATCAGCTCAGTAGGTTGGGTTGAGATACAAAATCCAACATTTTAAGCTAAGCCTTACATCTGTTAGGTGTCGCTATCGCTTACCCAACCTACGAGCTTTTATTTTTTATATTTATTTGTGATAAAATAATAGAAGTAGCCACCAGTAATCGCCATAAAAAAATCTATAAAAATTCTAATAGTAGGGTCTAATGGCAAATCTTGGTTGTAACCCCAAACAATGTGATAATAATATAAAAAAACCATTAATGTAACGACAAGCATCAATAGCAATAATTTTTTACCACGAGCTAACAAGTTTGGCACCAAAATGATAGCAAAAAATAAAATACATGCTGTATTCATACATTTGCCCCTTATCATCATTTGCCCAACGGAAACAAAAGTTCTGTTGGGCAAAACGAGCGTAACAAATCAATCAAACAAGCAATAAAGACTTAGAACTTTCCAGAAATAACGCCAAGACCCACGCTAGTTGAGCCAAAAATCGCTGTACCAACTTTTCCGCCAACTTGACCAGCCCACCCCCCATAAAATCCAGAGGCAGCACCAACAGCTCCACCTATGACAGCACCCCAAGGACCAGCAGCCCCTATGTCTCCTGCATCTCTACCAATGTCATGTCGGTGGCTTGTAGATTTTCTGTACCATCAAAAGCAAAAGACAAATCCGCTTGTTGCATGGATAATTTGGTTATTATTCTTGATAATAATAACAACCGTGCCTGTCAATTATCTTTTGTCTTGATTTTACCACCAATCATCTGGATAAATAGCTCTTATCCGCCAACAAATCATCAACGGTTAATGGCAGGTCGGCATGGGCTGATGGGGGCAGTAGTAGAACCAATAAAGTAAACAAAGTATATTTTGGATATATAAAACGCCATTGGTTATTCATTTTTAACCATCAATGGAAATAACAGTAAATCTATTTGATAAGAAAATAGTTTATAGATGACAATCATTAAAAAAGCAAATGTCATCAAAAAATAACTATTTATATATACGCCAACAGACATAACAATCATCAGGATAATCATTAGATATGCAGAAAAAAATACTGGCGTTTGTATGTCTTCTTTGCAACAAGGGCATTTACCAGAATATTCTAGGACATCAATACATTTTTTATGACAGTTAGGGCATTTTTTCATAATATATTTAACCATAATGTTTTGTTTTTTACAAAGCTCAAACCACCTATGGGGAAAACGCCCCCTGTGTCTTTGCCATGAATGTTATCTCAACTTTTTTGATAAAAAATTCACCAAATTATAAAAAATTACGCTAAGCAACAATAAATAGCCAAAATAATAAGCCAAATACATATAAGCCAAATTGCCACTAAGGTGATTTGTTTGATTGACAACTCTTATAGAACACCAAATCAATAATACAGCTGATATCAAGAAAAAACATCTTTCAATCCATGGTTTGGTTGCAATAATAGAGATGTTTTTTATCCACCCAATAAATAATGCTAGGGTTGCTATAATATATGCTAATGATATAGCAAACTCACAAAGCATTACCAGTAGATTTGATAATGCTCTTTTAACCTGCTAAACAAAATTAACGAATATTGATATTTGGCTTTTGGTTTTTAATCCAATATGATTTTTCATCAGTAGTTGAAATACGCCAACAGCAATATCTGACAGAAAAACTGACGCAGTTATTCTTATATTCTCCTTATAAAACCTTCTTATAAAAACTTCTTCTTGCATAAAAAAAGTATGCTAATAAAATTCTATTTATTTTTTCAATACATTGGCAATCAAAAAATAAATAAATATCAGCATTGATAATAAAAAACTCAACCCCAAGGTAAATAATATTAGACTTGCACTTGAATTGGCAAAAAACTCTTCAATGCAAATGGCTAAAAATATCAAAAAACCAAAAGTTAATGAGATGATGAGTTGCTTTTTTTTAGATTTTGTTTTTGCAATGTCATCACCCACATAAGATAACAAACCAGATAATAAGTCAAACATAAAACTCACCTAAAATTGTAAATTATGATGGATAACCACACTGGTGATGATGGTGAAAGATTGTCATCTTAGTACGGTTATTATGTAATATAGTAACAAACAATAAAAATAATCCGATTTTCACCCATCAGTTTTGTAGCAAGTCTATTATAGATTATTAAAATAAAATAAAAAATCAATCTGAGTTTTTTGATTTTATTAAATTTTAAGATAATCAAGAATGACATATATGACACTACCCAAACATGCCATACTCAATGAAATCATGGCTATTTTTATGCTAAACTGGTGTAAATAGCCAAATAGGATAAAATTGATTGGAAACATAATACATAAATACTTTAAAAGACCTTTTGTCATCATCATAGTTTACCAACCCCGACGCCCTAGGTATTTGGCAGCACCGCCACCAACTGCACCAACAATAAAACCACGTCCAGCGGCACTCCAAGACCACTTGCCAGTATTGCTATAATGGCTCCATGTATTGGCAACCGCACCAATAGTACCCATAACTCCCATGCGAATGCCATAGGCAACCAAAGGAGCAACCGCCCCCTGTGTCTCCTGCATCTGCCCATCAGTCATGGCAACTGCTTGTAAATTCTCTACATCATCAAAAGCAAAAGACAAATCCGCTTGTTGCATGGATAATTTGGTTATTATTCTTGATAATAATAACAACCGTGCCTGTCAATTATCTTTTGTCTTGGTTTTAAACCGTTTATCTCAAATATTCCTTATCCGCCAAAATATTAGCAGCAGCTAGGGGTAGATTGGCGTGGTCTGATGTGTCAGTATAAATAGATCAAAAAATAAAGATTCTAATTTCATGATAAAATACATGACAGATAAACTTTATTAATCTATGGATTGTGTTTTATTTTTTACACATTCTAAGATATATGGTGCTTCCAATAACATTTATAACCAAAACAGATAAAATATGTATTTTTAGGCTTATCTCAAGATGAATAGGAATCACTATAAACATAACTCCTGATACTGACATGATTATTGGTGGTAAAAAACTAGATTCTGGGTTACTTGACAGATAATCATTGAATAACAGCATGCCACCATACAAAAATGAAATAATCATCAATATTAATAGATATAATAACATTGGGTATTTCTCTGCTTAATATTTAATCAGTAATAAAAACCCATACTGAAAATTTCAGCACAGGTTTTTAGAATTATCATCTAATATTTAATGTTTTAAATTGCTTGCCAACAATAGAACCAACTATTGGGCTAACAATAGTAATAGTAGCATTAACAGCAGCTTGAGTTCCTTTGGTCATCACAATCGCTCGCCCTACTGCCTTCACTGGACTAACAAACCCTAGGTCTGCTCCACCCACAACAGACGTTGCGTGGTGTCCAAAGTTGTATTGACCACTAGCAGCAACACTGCCCATATAGCCAAAATGACCACCTAGTCCACCAGCAAGACCACCAACAGCATTAGCAACCCAAGCCCTCTGCGTCTCCTGCATCTGCCCATCAGTCATGGCAACTGCTTGTAAATTCTCTACATCATCAAAAGCAAAAGACAAATCCGCTTGTTGCATGGATAATTTGGTTATCATTCTTGATGGTAATGATAACAACCATGCCTGTCAATCAACTTTTGTCTTGATTTTAAACCGTTTATCTCAAATATTCCTTATCTACCAAAATGTCAGAGACGGTTAATGGCAGGTCTTTGAATTCATAAAATATCCACAAACTGGCACTGAATGGTTTTTTAAAGCCACTATCTTGTTTACTTAAAACAACCAATACTGTATTTTTACTGTATTTTTCATAATACCTTATCATCTTATGCAGTACAATTGTCTTTCTATAAGACAATAAGGGGCATTTAATTGATATTTGACTTTTGGGTTTTTAATAATATCTCTAAAAATCATTCCTTCATCTTATTTGTGCCTTAGATTAACAAAAGCAAAGTTAAATCCAATATGATTTTTTATCAGTGATTGAAATACGCCAACAGCAATATCTGACAGAAAAAAACTGATGCAGTTATTCTTATCTTTTCCTTCTACTAAAATACCACTAAAACCATAAGAAAACACATAAATATCATCATAACGATAATAATCAATATGAAATCTTCTTCTGTCAAAATTGGCAGTAAAATAGTCTTTTACATATTTTACCACGTTATTTTTAGATTGTATCATAAAACAAAATGACATAATCAATACCTTTTGGGATTTTTGTAATCAAAAGTAAAATACAAATCCGCTTGTTGGGTAGATAATTCGTAGATAATTCTGTGCTGGGTATGTTATAATGGCTTGTCGTTTCTGCATAAGCAGGGGTAATGGCAACAGTAGTGCTAAGATTAAGAGTTTTTTCATAACATTTTTCTATTTAACATTTTTCTATTTTTTAAGATTGTGAAAAACCATCAGTCATTAGCAAATTGATTAAAAAATTGCCACTAAATTTTATTTACCACCAAAAATGTAATGTCTGTATTTATTATCAGACCAGATTTTAAATCTTTTATGTTTATTTTTTTGATAAAATTAGATGGTCTACAATCTTCTTTGTAAATAGAAAATTTAAAATCACCAACTTTATCAAAAACATCATACAAAAATAATTCCCCATTTTTATTTAAACACCTTTGATATTTAGCAATGGTTCTTCCAAGCTGTATGTCTCTATAAATTTTTTTTAGCTGTTTTTTTGGTAATTTATCATCAAGTATTTTCCCATCAATGACAGTATGACAATCACTCAATTCCCAAGCCCAGCCAATAATATTATTTTTTTGGGTGTCTTTTGATAAATAATGACCCGACAAGTAAAAAGAATGTTTTTCTATGCCATTAAAAGGCTTGATTTCAAAAAACATGATACACCCAAAAAATATTTTTAAAGAAATTATATCCATTTAATATTTATCTATGGTAGCGACCGCCATAAAAAAATATGACCTTTGTTTTCTGTGCCATTTATTTTTCTTATTGTTGGCTGACAATATAACTTTTTGTATTCATATTAAGATTTTCAATTCATGCTAAAATATAATAGAAGTAATGCTAAAATTATGCAATAATCACCACACTTTTTTTATTATTGTCCTAATTAAAATCGCACAAATTGGTATGATGATGATATCAGTATAAAATTTATCGACGTTTATATTACCATCTATTAATTCCAAATAATTGGTCTTTGTTACTATAAATGCAATAAGCACCACAAAAATTAGATAAATGATATCAATTAAAAAATTTTTCATATAAAACCCTTAAAATCTTAATAATGATACATGCCCATTGAATGTCATTTGAATATCATCTCAACTTTTTTGATAAGAAATTCACCAAATTATAAAAAATCACGCTAAGCAACAATAAATAGCCAAAATAATAAGCCAAATACATAAAAGCATAGGAGCAACCGCCCCCATGCCATGGGGCAGATTGAAAGTGAATGGTCATTGTGTTGTTGATTGTATAGTCCTAAAGCAGTATGGTAAATCATGATTTTTCAATCAATAATGGCTTTAAATCCTAAAATTGGAAAAAGACATGACCGTTTTAACCTTTAATCCACAACAACCAGCCAACACTCCAAACACAAAAGACCCATCAAGTGGTTGTGGTGGCGGCACATGTGGTTGTGGTGGCAAGCATCAACATCACGACCATCATCAACATGATGGCAGTATTTATGATGATGACATTCGCATCATGCCAACATCTGATGATTTAAAACGCCCACACAGCGATAAAGAGTTGATTGATGAAGCATTGGCAGAGATGAAGCGTCCCAAAAATCTTATCGCCTCCAGCCGTCAACAAATTCCCCATATCACCGTCAATGGCATCACGATTGACCCCACTGCCATTGCCCAAGAAGTACAATATCACCCTGCCAGTAGCCAAGAAGAAGCTTTATATCAATCCGCTCAAGCCTTGGTCATTAGGGAGCTTTTGCATCAAGCCGTGCTGGCAGATGATAAACTAGGACAGCAAGCATGGCAAAAAGATGAAGAACTTGCCATCAGTGCGTTGATTGATAAACATGTTCAGCCCACCATTCCCAATGAAGATGCTTGCCGACAATTGTATGACAGCAATCCTGAACGTTATGTGACGCCTCCTTTTATCACCGCTCGCCATATCTTATTGGCTGCCCCTTATGATGCTGGTGAAGAACGAATTGAGCTTAAAAAACAAGCCTTAGACATCATCAAACAATTACAGCACAGTGATAATCGTGATGCTGATTTTATTGAGCTGGCTCGCAGGCATTCATTTTGCCCATCAAAAGAGGAAGGGGGTAATTTAGGAGAGATAATTAAAGGGCAAACCGTTGCTGAATTTGAACAAGCGGTTTTTGCCTTACCCATTGGGGTGTCTGTCAATCCCATTGAAACTCGCTACGGCATACACATCGTTGAGATACTGACCAAAAAAGAGGGCATCGCTTTAAGCTATGAACAAGCCAAGCCCATGATAGCCAACCAGCTGATGCAACAGTCCTTTCATCATGCTTTAATTGATTATTTATTTGCGCTAAGTAAGCAAGCAGACATTGATGGCATTGAGCTACAGATGTCTGAAGAAAATGTTTATCGAGGATGATATGATTACGGTTAAAGAACTCAAAACCGCCATTTCTAAGCGTTGCCAAGACTATCTGGCTGATTATCCATTGGCAACTCGTCCCACGTTTCATGTGCCATTATTGGCTGGGCAAAATTTTGTGTTGGCTCACGATGTTGTGGCAGATTTTGCAATACCACGCCAAAATTTATCTGCCATGGACGGTTTTGCCTTAGGCAAAAATAGTCAATTAGAGCAAGGCAGTCGGTTGACGATAATTGGGGAGTCGTGTGCAGGCAGTGCATTTGAAGGAGAGGTTTTACCCAATCAAGCGGTACGCATATTTACTGGTGCGATTGTGCCAAGCGATTGTGATACCGTGGTCATGCAAGAAAATACCGATTTTAATCAACACACAGACAAATCAAAAGCCTACTCAATCACACTGAGCAAACCTGCCAATCACGGCTCAAATATCCGCAAACAAGGCGAAGAGGTACAAAATGGCGAAACGGTACTCACCGCAGGCAAACGCCTAAATACCGCTGATATCAGCTTACTTGCTAATCTGGGTGTGGCATCGGTTACAGTTGCAAAGCCACTGGTGGTAGGCATCTTGGCAACGGGCGATGAATTGGTAACTCTGGGTGAGCCTTTGACCACCTTGGCACAGATTTATAATGCCAATACACCCACCCTAACAACATTATTAAAAAACCTGCCCATCAGCATCAAAGATTATGGCATTATTGCTGATGATTTGGCCATGACAAAACAAGTGGTACAACAGGCCATCAGTGATTGCGATGTGTTAATCTCCACCGCTGGCGTGTCTGTTGGGGATTATGATTTTTTAACCCAAGTGGTTGATGAACTGGGTAAAGTCAATCATTATAAAGTTGCCATGAAACCCGGCAAGCCCTTTGTCTTTGGTGAGTTTGTGCATCAAACAGATGAGCATCAACAAAAACAGGTGTTGTATTTTGGACTGCCCGGTAACCCATTATCTACAGTGATTGGTTGTTTACAATTTGTGCGTCCTGCCATTTGGCAACTGACAGATGCAAATGCTGATGATTTACCAAAACCATTACGTTTACAAGCCATTTGTCAAACAGACATTGACAAAAAAAGTGGGCGACAAGAATTCCAGCGTGCTTTTTTTGAGCAAACGCCATCTGGTGAATTTGTGGTTACACCATTTAATCATCAAGATTCTCACCGTGTTAAACAGCTTAGCCATGCCAACTGTTTATTGGTATTGACAGTGGAGCGTGGTGATGTGGCACAAGGGGAAATGGTGGAAATTCAGCCATTTGAATGGTGTTTTGGGTAAGGTAAATGTTTTGTTTGGCTGGTTTTTAGTGCCATAACTTTACAGCTCAAATAATTTTACAGCACAGCTCAAATAATTCGGCTGGGTCAATCTTAAACTGGAGCATATTGGCAGTTTGTGAACCCAAATCAATCAATTTTTGCTTGTTGTTCATCTTGCTCACCAATAGATTTTAATAATTGTTTACCAATCTGTTCAATGACTGTAACAGTCATGGCATTGCCTGCCTGCGAGAGTATTTTACCATCAGGTAATTTGTGTTCTATGATTTTTTTGGCAAGTTGCTTTGAAAATCCTTGCAATAATAAACTTTCATAACCACTTAATTTACAAAGTGTGCCATTTTTGGTATATAAAATACCATACCTACCTGTTCTTAGTGTTGGAACTTTTTTATCATAAAGGCGCAAATCTGATTGTCGCCAATCAATGATGTTATGGTCATTTTTTAAAATTTCTTCAATATTGTACTGGTTTTTGTTATATTTACTGGCTAGGTATTTTTGAAAAGTGGGATTATTGACATCAAATTCATAATCCCTATCATCACTTAAAAAGTCATCAATCGGTTTTGATAAAATTGGCTGTGGAAATTTAAAAGGCATGTGCTTAATGTCTTTTCTGATGCCGACAAAATAAACCCGTTGGCGCATTTGTGGTACGCCATAATATTGGCTGTCTAATACTTGATGATACACATCATAGCCAGCTTCTGACAATAATGATAAGATAAAATTCAGTGTTTTACCTTTATTGTGATTAATTAACCCTTTGACATTCTCTAAGATAAAAAAAGGGACTTTTTTTTGCTTTAAAATATCTGTCAAATAATAAATAATTTGCCCATGGTTATCATCAAGCCCTGCTCTTTTTCCAACAATGGAAAAAGTTTGACAAGGAAACCCAGCAAGCATCACATCAAAATCAGGTAAGTCATCTGAATTTAGTTGGGTTAAATCCCCCAAATTTGAGTAATCATGAAAAAATAATTGATAGGTTAGGTCAGAATTCAAATCAATTTCACTATGAGCAACACAGCACATGCCCACATTTTCTAGACCCAGACGCCCTGCACCGATACCAGAGCAAAAATCCATAAATTTTAACTGCATATAATAATCACCGCTTAGCTATAAATCGGTTTATTCACACTTTTCATGACTAAGGCAAATGTTAATATGTCGTTGCCCAAATCCTTAGTCGCAGTTGATACAGTCGATGGTGATTTTTAGTGCCATTTTTATTAATCACTTGGTTTTGTGTGGTCGGACGGTTCATTGTCTGGCAACGTATCTAACGGCTCATCAAAAGCATTGTCTAGCGATCCATAAAATTGGGGCATTTGCCTATCCAAATGCTTAATGGCAAAGCGTAAATTGTGCCACAATAAGGATTGATATTCGCACGATGCGTTCCATAACGTATCCTCACTCATCACGCTGTATTCGCTTTCAGTGGTTAAATCCACGTCTAAGCCATTGGCAATCTCATCATGGAGCTTGCCCCATTCGCCATCAAAATAAAAACGCTCCATTTCTTGCATTAATTCAACGCTTTGTTGCCAATCTTGCTGTGCTTTTCTAAGCTGAACGTTAAGTTTCAGCCATTGGCGATAGACAGTTTGGATATGGTCAATTTTTTGTTATGGAGTCATGGGCGTGCCTATCATAAAAGTTATTTTATTGTGCTAAAAAATAATTGATATAAATTATCAACCCCAATGGCTTGATAATCTTGTGAACACCTTGGGTTCATATTTTGTAAGCGTCTTCTGCCTTGTTGTACTTTATTTTTGGCAAATAAAAAATATTTGTTTGGATAGATATTAATATTATTTAGGGTGTTGTTTACGCAAATAGTGGAATAAAACACTTTATCATCCAAATCATCTTTCTTGATGTTTTTAAATTGTGAAAAATTAAACCGAATTTCTACTAGTACAAATGCTGTTTCATCACTATTGGAAACCATAAATCCCATATCCATGGATTTATTGGGTTCTTTATTATCTCTATTCTGAGCCAACTCTCTTTCTAATTCATCTAAATCCAAAGCAAGCCATTCATCATCAAATATCGGTGTATTGCTATCAAGATAGGCTTCTTGTCCGCTGTCATCATCTTTGCAAATTAAGTCATGAATGGATCTTATAATATTAAATTTCCTAGAAAAATTATCTTCCAAAGCATAATATGGATAATTTTGACAATATATCATCAATCTTCCCCATATTTTGCAAGTTTATCCAAAGAAATGTTAAATGATGAAAAAATATCGTCTATTTCCCCATTTAAATCTTGGTAGATAAATTGACCATTTTTATTTTCATCCGCTTTAGCAAGATAAAAATTGACCTTTTCACCAATTTTTTCCTTATTAGGAATATAGCGTAACGCTTGCACCATATCGGGACTGTGGGTTGCGACAAATATTTTTGCCCCAATGTATTTATGAATCAAGGTTAATAAACGTCCAAATTCAATAATCCATTGTGGGTGCAAGTGAGCTTCTGGTTCATCTAAGATTAGTAGTGTTTTGTCATTGATAGATTTATTTTTAACAAGCAAACTTAATACAGCAAAAGCCTTAATGCCTGTAGCACCATCACCTAAATCAATTTCTGCTCCTGTTGGTGTAATAAAGGTAAAACTATCATTTAATTCATTAAATTTAATCTCTGCCTGCCCTGTCAAAACTTCATTTTTGATTAAAGTATCAATTTCTTTAGTGTTGATTTTATCACTATAATATTTAGGTTGTTTTTTAAGTTTTTCATTAACATCATTCCAATGTTCTACACCAGAGTTTTGAAAAAACATTGGCGTATCAATATAGATAACATTATCTATCCAATAAGGTCCTGATAAAAGTTCATAATCAGTTTTAAATATTGGCAATTCATTTTCAGATATTTCTAGTAGGTTTGGTAAGTTTTTTGTATGAAAAATCTCTTTTATTTGATTGTCTAAAAACCGTCTTGGTTTTATTGATGTATTTTTTTTGTGTTCATCAAAAATTGTATTTGTTAAATCAGTTAAAAAATCAAAAATATTGACATCAAAAATATTTTCTGTTTCTTTGATTTCAATTCTTTCTTCATCAAAAATATCATTAAATATTTTAATAATATTTTCTGCACTGTATGGTTCGTTGCCTATTTCGTTGAGCTTTTGTTTTGCTGTATCGAAAAAATCAATGAAATCTTGTTGATTGACACCTTCCAGTCTATACAAATCGTGCCAATCTGTTAAGATAGATATAACCTCTGTCATATAGGACATTCTTTGAATTTTTATGTCTATATTATTGGTAGTTATCTCATTGTTATTCTGCTCTTCAAGGAAATGGTGTTGTGCTGTTTGTACAAATAGCATAACCAATTTATTAACAACTTCCAAATCCTTCCTAAATTGAATATCCGCCAAAACCTTAAAGTCAGTCGCACCACGATAAACCCAATACAAAAGTTTGGATAAAGTGCTTTTGCCACAGCCATTCACACCTGCAACAACTGTAATGCCGTCTAATTTAATTTCAGCTTGACTAATGGCACGAAAATCTTCTACCTTTAATAAAACTTTGCTGTCATTCATAATTTTTCTCCAACATCAAGTATAAATCGCCTCACTCACGCTTTTCATCACAAGGGCGAATTTTAGTTCATTATCACAGATGTCGCTAAATGGATTTGTGATTTTGGCAATCCACCCCGACCCCAACGCCCCATCAATGGCATTGCCTTTTTTATCCCACATTTTGGTAAGCGTGTAGGTTAAATTGCCTTTTGGGGTCATAATCTCAATGTCATCGCCGACCATGAGTTTGTTTTTAATCTCTAAGGTCAAAAAGTCATCTGAAATATCCAACACCTCTGCCACAAATTGTTGATGGTCAGTTTTTGATGAGCCGTATTCATAATTTTGGTAATCAGAATGGACATGACGGCGTAAAAATCCTTCGGTATAGCCCCGATTGGCAAGCCCATCAAGGGCGGTGATGAGTCCTGTATCAAAAGGCTTGCCTGCCAAAGCGTCATCAATGGCACGGCGATAAACCTGAGCGGTGCGAGCGACATAATAATGCGATTTGGTACGCCCCTCAATTTTTAAAGAATGCACGCCCATATTGACCAAATCAGGCACCAGCTCCACCGCACGCAAGTCTTTTGAGTTCATGATATAAGTGCCGTGTTCGTCTTCATACATCGCCATCAGCTCACCCTTGCGACCTTGTTCTTCAATGAGTACAACCTCATCGGACGGCTTTTCTACATAATCATCGTCCATGACGACATCGCCATTTAGATTGACATTGGCAATCTCACTCTGAGCTGGTACAAACAGCTCTGGGGTTACAGGAACAACATCACCTGTTTCATTCTCTACCGCTTTATAAGTGTTGTAATTCCAGCGACAGGCATTGGTGCAAGTGCCTTGGTTGGCATCTCGCTTGTTGATATAGCCAGAGAGTAAGCACCGCCCAGAATACGCCATGCACAGCGCCCCATGGACAAAAACTTCAATCTCCATGTCAGGCACTTCTTTGATGATTTGCTCAATTTCTTTGAGTGATAATTCACGGCTTAAAATCACACGGCTAATGCCCATCTGCTGCCAAAACTTCACCGTTGCCCAGTTCACGGCATTGGCCTGTACTGACAGGTGAATGGCTTGATGGGGAAAGGCTTCTCGCACCATCATAATCATGCCAGCATCGGACATGATAAGTGCGTCAGGTTTCATCTCAATGACAGGGCGAATGTCTTCAATAAAGGTTTTTAATTTGGCGTTATGTGCTTGAATGTTCACCACCACATAAAACTTTTTGCCAAGCGAATGGGCGTAGGCAATGCCCTTTGCCAAATTTTCTTCATCAAAGTCATTATTACGCACACGCAAAGAATAACGGGCTTGCCCTGCATACACCGCATCTGCCCCATAGGCAAAGGCATATTGCATGTTCTTAAATGTGCCAGCAGGACAAAGCAGTTCGGCATGAAACATGGAATGAGTGGTTAGGCTAGCGGAAGTATTGGTCATGATAAACTCGACGTGATGCACTTAAAGTAGTGATGAACTTAAAATCATGTATGAACGCCATGATAAAAACATGATAAACACAGGTCTGTTAAAAGAGCGTCTATTATAAGGCAGATACTGCCCAAAAGATAGAAATCCGACTGATACAGTCGGATTTAGCAAATCTTACTGCAACGCCACCCCAACTTCCCCTTTTGGGGTTACTCGAAAAATATGCACTTTAAAGTTAACGCTCTTCCCTGCCAATGGGTGATTAAAATCCACTTCCACCGTGTCATCAGTGATTTGGCTGATTACCCCTGGTAAGGTATTTTTGCCCTTATCTTCAAATTCCATCATCATGCCCACTTCAGGACTATCCCCATCTGCCCCACCATCTATCAAAGCAAACTGAGATTTGCTAAAGGTTTGTACATTGTGTGCATTCCACTCACCAAAGGCTTGTTCTGGGGGTAAGTGAGCGGTGCGGATATCGCCTGCGGTGAGATTCATCAACACCGCCTCAAATCCCGGAAGTAAGCTGTCATCACCAATGGTGAGCATCACAGGGTCTGGACGGTTAAAGGTGGAGTCTATCACCGTGCCATTGTCCAAAAATACCTCAAAATGCAACACCACCTGACTGCCATGGGTAATGCGAGTTTGTTCGTTAGGGGTGATGATGGGGGTGTTCATAAAAACGACCTTTTGTATTTTTTGGTTTAAAGAGTGATTGGTTTAAAGAGTGATTGGTTTAGAAAGTGATTGGTTTGGCTGTTATGAATTTAGATGCGATGCGTTTATGCGATGCGTTTAAATGTTATGACGCTTATTTTCTAAAAAAAGCATGTCAATTAGCATCAGTGCCACACCAATCACAATGCCACAATCTGCTAAATTAAACACAGGATAATGCCACACATTGGCATAATGCACATGAATAAAGTCAATGACATGCCCATATAACAAGCGGTCAATCAAATTGCCCACCGCTCCGCCCAAAATTAACGCCAACGCCACAGACAACAGTTTGGCTTGACGGGGAATGATTCGGATATACCACAATAAAAACAGCGATACCAATACCGCCAATCCTGAAAAAAACCACTTTTGCCAACCGCCTTGATCCGCCAAGAAACTAAACGCTGCCCCATGATTATACGCCAATGTCCAATTTAAAAATGGCTCAAATACGGAGATGGATTCATGCAGCTCTAAACGGTTTTCAAAATACAATTTGCTCATCTGATCGATGCTAGTGACCAATAATGACAGAGCATACCACCCAAAGGCACGGTTACCGTTGGGCGTTAGAACTTTCGGAGCAGTTTTGGTTAGTATTGGCTGATGTGTGTCAGTATGTTTGTTCACAAAAAATGGCTCACTTAATGGATAAATCTGTCTGTGCTTAAGGCAAATTTAGGCAAATTTGCGACTTTCACCATGACCAACCACATTGACATAACATCTTTCACAAATGTCTGGGTGGTCGCTGTGGTTGCCCACGTCATCACGCACATGCCAGCACCGCACGCATTTAGTGCCTTGTGCCACACTGACGCTGACGTTGAGATTGTCAATGTCCGTGGCATTGGCAACATTGATGGTTTCACCATCTCGCTGATATAGCTGGGCATCACTGGTAATGAACACAAATCGCAATTCATCACCTAATTTTGCTAAGCTGTCATATAATTGGCCATCTGTATAAATCTTGACTTTGGCAGATAAGTTGGCGTTGATGATTTTTTGTTCACGAGCCAGCTCAATTTGTTTGTTAATCACGTCTTTGGCGGATAATATCCGCTGCCAATCATCACTGCTGACGCTGTCCAAATTCAATTCTGTGTCCAAATTCAACTCTGTGTCCAAATTCAACGCTGGAAACTCATGCCAATGTTGAGTGAACACATAGCCATCTGTGCCTTTTAGCACTTCCCACGCTTCTTGAGCGGTGAAAGTCAAAATCGGAGCAATCCAACGTATCAACGCATGGGCGATGTGATAAATTGCCGTTTGGGCTGAGCGTCTGGGGTGTCCATCTGCCTTTGTGGTGTAAGTACGGTCTTTGATGATGTCCAGATAAAACCCACCCAAATCTTGCGAACAAAACGCCGTTACCGCTTGGGTAACTTGGTGAAAATCCATGTTGTCATACGATTGAATGATGCTTTTTTGTACTTGCATGGCTTGGTACATGATGAATTTGTCCAGACTGACCATGTCAGACATTGCCACCGCATCAGTCATGGGATTAAAGTCATCGGTGTTCGCCAATAAAAAGCGAATGGTGTTACGAATGCGGCGATACATGTCCACCGTGCCTTTAAAAACTTTTGCCCCTGCACTCATCTCATAGCGATAATCACTGGCCGCAATCCACAATCTAAGCATATCAGCCCCCGTCTTGTTGATTTCATCTTGTGGGGTGATGATATTGCCCAAAGATTTGCTCATTTTACGACCGTTTTCATCGACCACAAAGCCATGCGTCAGCACTTGCTTAAATGGTGGGCGGGCGTAAATGGCTTCACTGGTGAGCAAAGACGTTTGAAACCAGCCTCGATGTTGGTCGGAGCCTTCTAGGTACATGTCGGCAGGGTTGGTCAGGGCATCGGTTTGCTCAAGTACCGCAAAATGGGTTGTGCCAGAATCAAACCACACATCAAGTGTGTCGGTTGACTTAACATATTGGTCAGCATCATCAGCCAAAAAGTCGCTAATGTCAGCATCAAACCACGCTTCAATTCCCCCCTTTTCAATCAATTGAGCGGCTTTTTCAATCAGCGATGATGTGTCAGGGTGCAACTCACCTGTGTCTTTATGGGTAAAAAATGGAATGGGCACACCCCAAGTACGTTGACGGCTGATACACCAATCAGGACGGTTACCCACCATGGCTTCAATGCGATTTTGTCCCCATTGAGGTGTCCATATGACGTTAGGAATGTCCGTCATGGTTTGCTCTCGTAAGCCTTTTTGTTGCTTGGCTGATTTTTCTTCCTTGCTAATAAACCCTTCCATACCAATAAACCATTGGGGTGTGGCTCGGAATATGATGGGCGTTTTGTGTCGCCAGCAGTGCGGATAGCTATGTTCAATTTTGCTGTGCTTAAGCAGATGTCCTGAATGATTGAGCGTTTCAATGATTAGCGGATTGGCTTTATAGATATGTGTGCCAGCAAAAACCTTGGCAGTATCTAAATACACACCATTGCCACTAACAGGGTTTTCGATTTCTAAACCATATTGTTGCCCAACCACATAGTCATCTGCCCCATGCCCAGGAGCGGTGTGTACCAAGCCTGTTCCGCTGTCGGTGGTTACGTGTTCACCCAATATGATGGGTACTTGTCGCTTGGCAATCAGTGGGTGCTGTGCTTGTAACCACTCAAGTTCACTGCCTTTTATGGTGCTTACCACGCCAAGATTATCCAAATCTAATGCCATCAAAGCATCATTCACCAAATCAGTGGCAAGCAGCAAATGACCTTTGTCGGTCTTAACCACGCTATAGTTTTCTTTTGGGTGGACGCTAATGGCTTGGTTGGCAGGTAATGTCCATGGGGTGGTTGTCCAAATGACCGCTTTCACCACATCATCAACAGACACACCCAATTTATCATTATCAATAACATCAAAGCCCACATAAATGGCATCACTGATTTTATCTTGATAATCAACTTCTGCTTCTGCCAATGCCGAACCACAGTCCAAACACCAATTGACAGGCTTCATACCACGCACCACATAGCCATTGTCATAAATTTTGCCCAACGCACGCACAATATTGGCTTCTTGTTTAGGGTTCATGGTCAGATAAGGGTTGTCCCAATCACCAAACACACCCAAGCGTTTAAAATCTGCCTTTTGTAGCTCAATTTGCGTCTTGGCGTATTCTCGGCACAGTTTACGAAATTCAGTGGCGGTGATTTTCTGCCCTACTTTACCATATTTACTTTCTACTTTTTGCTCAATGGGTAAACCATGACAGTCCCACCCTGGCACATACGGCGCATCATAGCCTGATAGGGTTTTTGATTTGATGATGATGTCTTTTAAAACCTTATTGACCGCATGTCCTAGATGAATTTGCCCATTGGCATACGGAGGGCCGTCATGCAAGATGTATTTTTCACAACCTTGACGAGACTGACGAATTTGCCCATAAACATCATCTTCTTCCCACGCTTGTAGCCAGCTAGGTTCACGCTGTGCCAAATTGGCACGCATGGGAAATGAAGTGTCAGCAAGGTTTAAAGTGTCTTTATAATCAATGGGCTTAAGGGTATTGGTCATGGCGGATTTCTACTGTGATGGTACAATGGTAATGATAAGAATGGTGATGAACAGTCAATTAACAACGGCTAAAGGTTGATGACAGTCAAACTTCAACCATCATTCATGATAAAATGGCTGTCATTATAAGCCAAAACTGCCTTTATGTACAAAGCCACTGATAACATTCACTGACATCATAACCACCGAATAACCACCGATGTCATGACCATTCATGCCATCATTGCCTTGAACATAGCCTTGAACATCGCCTTAAACATCACCGCCAATCATACGGATAATCATAGGGAAGCCATCATGACCACCGCCAATCAGCAAAATCCAACTCAAAACAGTCATACTCAAGAAAAATATGCCAAATTTTGGCAAACAGACCCCAATCAAAAAAATGCCAGCCAAGAGTTACCCACCGCTTCAGATATTTTGGTCAATGCCCAACATCATCAAGATGATGTGGTGAGCTGGATTAATCTTAATAACCGCCGTTGGGCAGACCGTTTTGATTTGTTAATGCACGCCCAATCTGAGCATCACAATCACGCCAGACAGACACTTAGCAATAATACCGATGCCTTTAATCAGCATCTAACATGCCTGACCAAAAGCCTACAAAACGTCAACTCACCACAAGCCCTATGGCGTGATTGGTTGTCTTATGCCACCGATGCCAGTCGCCGTGTGGTGCAAACCGCTGATATTTTGCGTGAGCGTGGTGATATTTTTTTGCAACATGAACAAGCAGGCTGTCCGCCAGTGCTTGACTATGATTATGAAGTCATCATGGACGGCAGTACCTTATCTCGCCCCAGCAATTATGTACTGCTGAAAATTCTGCCACCACAAGGCATCACCACCCGTGAAAACGGTCGCCCCTACATCATCATCGACCCCAGAGCAGGTCATGGGGCAGGCATTGGTGGCTTTAAGCACGACAGCCAAGTCGGTGTGGCATTAAGCGAAGGACACCCTGTGTATTTTGTTGCTTTCAAACGCATGCCAGAACCTAACCAAAGCATTGCTGATGTGACTTTTGCTGAAGCTGTCTTTGTGCGTGAAGTGCGTCGTCGCCATTCCAATTCCAACGCTCCTGTGGTGGTTGGCAACTGTCAAGGAGGTTGGGCAGCACTCATCTTAGCTGCCACCAACACTGACATCACAGGACCCATCGTCATGAACGGCTCGCCAGTATCAGCATGGAGTGGTGAAGTGGGCATCAACCCCATGCGTTACCAAGCAGGCACACAAGGCGGTACATGGCTTGCCATGCTGGCATCAGATTTGGGGCATGGCATCTTTGATGGGGCATGGCTGGTGCATAACTTTGAGCAACTCAACCCATCACGCAACTACGTGGGCAAATATTATGACCTTTACAAAAACCCTACAAAAAATCGTGAGCGGTTTTTGAACTTTGAACGCTGGTGGGGTGGCTTCTTTTTGATGAATCATGCTGAAATTGAGTGGATTGTTGAAAACATCTTTATTGGCAATCGCATCGCTCGCAATACCGCCCAAATCGAAAAAGGCACCAACATTGACTTGCGTAACATCAAAGCCCCCATCATCATCTTTGCCTCACATGGCGATAACATCACCCCACCTCAGCAAGCCATTAATTGGATACTAGACACCTACAGTGATGAAAGAGAAATCGAAGTTTGCGGACAACGCATCGTTTATATGGTGCATGACAAAGTGGGACATTTGGGCATTTTTGTCAGCTCATCAATCGCCAACCGTGAGCATAAAGGCATGGCATCTATTTTAAAGATGATTGAAGCCCTATCACCAGGGCTATATGAATTGGTCATCGAAGATTATCAAGGCAAAGGTGAAGACATGCAGTTTTATGTTACGTTCAAAAGTCGCACCTTTGACGACTTGGCGATGATTGATGACGGCCGTTTGGACGAAAAACCCTTTCAAGCAGTACATCGCTATTCTAAATCACAAGCTCGCATTTATGACTTACACATGCGTCCGTTGGTACAGGCGATGACCACACAGACCAGTGCCGAATGGTTGAGAGCCATGCACCCATTACGACTACAACGCAAACTGTGGAGCAGTCGCAATCCCTTTGCCATGATGATAAAAACCGTTGCCACCAGCATCAATCAACATGATGACCCTATCCACTCACTCATCACAAAGACTGACTCACCCACCCCATCAGCAAGCATCACATCAGCAGACATCAATGAAACAGATGTCAATGAAACAGATGTCAAAAAACAACAAGCCATCTTACAAGGCTCAGAAGCCGCCCCCACCCTACCTGCCACCGAATCTTTACAACAAAATAACCTATTTTTGCAAATGGAACGCTTATGGATAACCACCATTAACACCACACTTGACTTATGGCGAGATTGGCAAGACATGACCAGCGAAATGCTGTTTTATGGCTGGTGGGCATTGCCGTGGCTGCGTGCCTATGGACAACAAGAGACCTCTCGTCGCTTAACCGATAAAGAACGTCTGCAAGAAATGCCAAGCGTACAGATGGCATTAAGTCGCATGGAACAAGGCGGTTTTTGTGAAGCGGTGGTGAGAATATTGGTGCTTAGCAACACCATGAGCCAAGGGGGCATTAAGCGTGATAAGCTGATACTTATCACCGAAATACTGACACAAAGTAAACCCTTTACCGAGCTGACACATCAACAACTTGCTGAGCTGCTGCATGAACAGACCATCATCGTTCGCTTTGCCAAAGAACAAGCCATACAAACCCTACCAACATTGCTTAAGACCAAGGCGGATAAACAAAAAGCCATGGACGTGGTGCGATATGTCATTGGCAGTTACCATAAGATGCCCTTAGATATTCGCCAAGCATTATCAGAATTGTATCACGTCATGGGATTAGACAGCTTTGAAAAAGACGTGGATAAAAACCCATTAGAAGTGACTGATGTGGTGGTGGGATAACCGTCGCTATTCAAGTTTTACCACCTCTTAGCTTTACCATCTCTAAGTTTTACCACATCAAGGTTTTATCAAACTTGTTTATTTTTTTGTTGTGTGCAGAGACATTCCACCATGAACAACATTCTTCTTGCCATCACAGGCGGTATTGCCGCTTATAAATCTGCCAGCCTTGCTCGCCTATTGGTTAAATACGGTCATAACGTGCAAGTCATCATGACCAAAGGCGCAACCGCCTTTATCAGCCCATTGACTTTGCAAGCATTAACAGGCAATGCCGTCCATACCCAGTTACTTGATGACACTGCCGAAGCAGGCATGGGGCATATTCAGCTTGCTAAATGGGCGGATTTGCTCATCATTGCCCCTGCCTCTGCCAACACCTTGGCACGCTTAAGCATGGGCATGGCAGATGACTTATTGACCACCGTTTGTCTTGCCACAACAGCACCCATCTTGGTTGCTCCTGCCATGAACCAACAAATGTGGGCAAACCCTGCCGTCGTCTTAAACACACAGACGCTGACAGATTTGGGGTATCAAATCATTGAACCTGCCAGCGGTGAACAAGCCTGTGGCGATGTGGGTGCTGGTCGACTACCTGAGCCAGAAGCCTTGTTTGAGCAAGTGCAATGGGCATTGGCCAAACAACATCAGCCCCAATTGCTGGCAGGTAAGCAAGTGGTCATCACCGCAGGAGCAACCTTAGAAGCCATTGACCCAGTGCGATATTTATCCAATCATTCAACAGGTAAAATGGGTTATGCGTTGGCAACTGCTTGCCGTGATGCAGGGGCAGAGGTAACTTTAATTGTTGGGGAAAAAGTAACACTAACCACCCCCATCGGTGTGCAGAAAATCACCGTTCAATCAGCCGATGACATGCTACAGGCTGCCAAAAAAACAGCAAATACAGGTTGTGATGTGTTTATTGCCACCGCCGCTGTTGCCGACTACCGCACAAAAACCACCGCCCCACAAAAAATCAAAAAAACCCAACCAGCCATGACCCTAGAACTGGTGAAAAACCCCGACATTTTGGCGACCATTTCTAAAGAGAATCCTAATATGTTTATGGTTGGTTTTGCTGCCGAAACACAAGACGTTGAAAAATATGCCCACAACAAACTGATAGACAAAAAGTTAGACATGATTGCTTGTAATGATGTGTCTCGCCAAGACATTGGTTTTGCCAGTGATGACAATGCGATGACGGTATTTTTTGCAGACAAATACCAACACCCATCAGCCTCATTGGCAAAAATGCCCAAAAAAGACATTGCCAAAGAATTGGTTAATCTCATGGCTAAGGTCATGTTGTCTCACAGTTACTAAAATCAGTTACTAAAATCAACGGTTAAAATCAATGGCTAAAATGATTTTTTCTCTTGTGGATTTTGGGTTAGTTGATGTATTTTATCCAGTAATGTGGTTTAATTGGTTTAATTGGTTTAGCAATTTAGCCACTGACATTGTTTATCCACGAACATTGTTAAGTACCTGATTTTAAGTGGCTAATTTTAAACATCTGGTTTTAAGCACCTAAATTTTAAATGCCTATATTTTAGGCACAACATTTTAAGCACAACCCACATATTTTAAACACCGATATGTATCGTTGATAATATGTATCATTGATATGTTGATTGAATGGATAAAATAAAAGGACATGACATGACTGACACAACCACCATAAACACCACCAGCCACCGCCTAGACTCACCTGATAACCGTCCTTGGCGGAAGGTCTATGATGCAATGGGTATTGTTGACCACATTGACATGCCAGCGGATAATACCTCTTTAATTGATTGTTTTGAGCGTAACTTTACTCGTCATGGCGACAAAGAAGCTTATGTTTGTATGGGGGCCAGTTTAAGCTTTCGTGAGCTGGACATTTACAGTCAGCAAATGGCGGCGTATTTGCAATCTTTGGGGCTAAAAAAAGGCGATAAAGTGGCGGTGATGTTGCCAAATATCCTACAATATCCCATTTGTATGCTGGCGGTGATAAGAGCTGGCTTGGTTTTGGTCAATGTCAATCCGCTATACACCAGTCATGAACTTAACCATCAATTAGCAGACAGCGACGCTCGTGCCATCATTTTACTTGAAAACTTCGCCAAAACGTATCAAAACGTATCAAATAAGGGCAACATAGAGCATGTCATCGTTACCACCATGGGTGATATGCTTGGTATGATAAAGGGATTTATCGTCAATACCGTGGTGCGTCATGTCAAAAAAATGGTGCCTAATTGGCACATTGCAGGACACATCAGCTTTAAAGATGCCCTAAAAACTGTGCCAGCCAGCCAATACAAACGCCCCAATGACCTGACATTAGATGACTTGGCAGTTTTGCAATACACAGGTGGCACAACAGGCGTTGCCAAAGGGGCGATGTTGTCGCATCGTAACTTAGTCGCCAACTTGCTACAGTGTTTAACCTTTGTTGAAACCATATTTTCTGATGGTGAAGACACTCAAGGGCAATATATTTTGGTTGCTCTGCCTTTGTATCACATTTTTTCTTTTACCGTGTGTGGTCTTTTGGCAATGGATAAAGGCTTTGCTGGCGTGCTTGTGCCAAACCCCCGTGACCTTGACAGCTTAGTCAAAGACATTGATAAATATCGCCCAGCATTCTTCCCTGCCGTCAATACCTTGTTTAACGGTTTGGCTCACCATGCCAAATTCCGCGAACTTAACCTAACCAACATTCGAGTGTCATTAGGAGGCGGCATGTCGGTGATGTCGAATACTGCCAATGAATGGAAAAAACTCACAGGCACACCCATTTTAGAAGGTTATGGTCTGTCTGAAACTTCGCCTGTCTTGACCATGAACCCACCCACATTGACTCAATACACAGGCAAAATTGGCATACCCGCCCCTGCCACCGACATCATTTTAGTGGACGATGATGGCAACGAAGTGGCCATCGGTGAGGCTGGTGAAATCGCCGCCAAAGGCCCACAAATCATGCAAGGCTATTGGAAGCGTCCAGAAGACACGGCTGACTGCACCACCAAAGACGGTTATTTTCGCACAGGGGACATCGGTGTGATGGATAATAATGGCTACTTTAAGATTGTTGACCGCAAAAAAGACATGATTTTGGTCTCTGGGTTTAACGTTTATCCTAACGAAGTGGAAGATGTCATGACCAATCACCCCAAAATCATGGAAGCTGGGGTTATTGGTGTGCCAGATGACAACAGCGGTGAAGTTCCCAAAATCTACATCGTGCGTAAAGACAGCACCCTAAGCAAAAACGAAGTCATCAAACATGCCAAAGAGCATCTGACGGGCTACAAACGCCCACGCCATGTGGAATTTGTCGATGAATTGCCCAAATCGCCTGTTGGCAAGATTTTGCGTAAAGAATTGCGTAAATTAGAAGAAAAAAATAATAATGGTTAAAAAAATAATGGTTAACATTTGCCAAAAAATTAAGCAACTCAAATAATTAAGCAACTCAAATAATTAAGCAACCCAAACATAACGCCCACACCGACAGAACATTCATATGTTTTCTCGGTGTTGTTATCATTCGTCGTTATCACTCATTGAATGTATGGTTTATGACACCGAAAAGCCTTGGCTGACAAGCTATGAACGCTATGGCATGACCGATAATGTGCCATTCCCTGATGCCCACATCAGTCTTATTGATGTGATGGAGCGTCAATTTCGTAAGTACGCCAAACGCACCGCCTATCTGTGTGCCAATGTGCCACTCACCTACCAAGAGCTTGAAGCTGATAGCCGTTATCTTGCCAGTTATCTACAGTCGCTTGGCTTGACCCAAGGTGATAAAGTGGCGGTGATGCTGCCCAACTGCTTACAATATCCCATTTTAACCTTTGCCATCTTGCGAGCAGGTTTGGTCATTGTGAATGTCAATCCGTTATACACAACAACAGAACTGACTTATCAGCTAAGCGACAGTGGGGCAAAGGTGTTGTTCATCTTTGATTTATTCACCAAAACTTATGTGGACATGCCCAGCCAATACCGCTTGCCACACGTCATTGTGTGTGGCTTATCGGACAGTTTGGGGCAGATTAAGGGATTGTTGGCACGGCATTTGGTGGGGTATCGCCACAAGCAATCGCTTCGCCACATTGATGGCAGTACGCCTTATCAACAAGCCAGATTGCAAGGCATTCAGTATAGTTATCAGCGCCCTAAGGTTGTCGGTGAAGATTTGGCATTGCTACAATACACAGGTGGCACAACAGGACGAGCCAAGGCAGCACAGCTTAGCCATCATAACCTGCTTGCCAATCTGGTTCAGCTAAAGGCATGGATACAGTCTGCTTACCCCAATACCGTCGCAGAGAGCAGTACATGGTCAATGGACAATGCGTTTTTTGAGCCTGACGTGCAATCAGATTTTGATGTGGCAACGACATTGATTGACCATGGTGGTAAAGGCCATCTGATGCTCACCGCATTGCCATTGTATCATGTGTTTTCATTTATGATAGGGGGGCTGTTTGGTATGGTGTCAGGTGGTTGCAGTTTACTCATCATTGACCCATCTAACACAGATGCCATCATCAAGCAAATCAAACGCCATCAGCCAACCATGATGGCAGGGGTTAATACGCTGTTTAAAGCCTTGCTGAATCATCGTAAATTTGCCCAATTGGACTTTTCAACCTTGCAGATGACCGTGGGTGGTGGCATGGCAGTCGATGCCAAAGTCGCCGCCCAATGGCACAAAGTTACAGGCCTGCCCATCATCGAAGGCTATGGACTGTCTGAAGCATCTCCTGTGGTAACTGCCAATCCGCCCATGCTTGGGGCATACAATGGCATGGTTGGTTTGCCCTTGGTGGCGACTGATATTGTGTTGTTAGATGATTTTGAACAGCCCGTGGGCATGGGTGAACGGGGGGAAGTGTGCGTTTTTGGCCCACAAGTGATGCACAGTTATCACAACGCACCTGCCTTAAATCAAGACAGCTTTACCCAAACAGGTTACTTAAAGACAGGCGACATCGGCATCATGAACCGTGATGGTTTTATCAAACTGGTAGACCGCAAAAAAGACTTGATATTGGTATCAGGGTTTAATGTCTATCCCAGTGAGATTGAACACATCATGAACACGCATGACTACATTGCTGAAAGTGCTGCCATCGGTATCCCCAGTCAAGAACGTGGTGAAGACCCAAAACTGTACGTGGTGCTGACTGCCAAAGGTCAAACTGCCATTGACACACAAGGTGAAGCATCTGTATTTCAACAGTTGCTACAATATGGCAAAAAAAACCTAACAGGCTACAAACGCCCACGCCATATTGTGGTGATTGATGAATTGCCCAAATCCCAGTTGGGCAAAATCCGCCATCGTGAATTGCGTGAGCGAGAAGGACTGATATAGCAAGGACTGATATGGTCAATTTTGCCTTGCTATTGGCATCAACCATCGATAGGATAAGCACACCTTATTACCACCCCTAAAGCCATTCATCTCACTTTTATGACCCAACATATAACCCAACATCTTTTTTAAACACACAACCTGTTAAACACACAACATAGGATAACTCATGCGTATCGATGACCGTCAAAACGACCAACTGCGAGCCGTCAGCTTTGAGAGAAATTACACCAAACACGCCGAAGGCTCTGTGTTGGTCAGCTTTGGTGAAACCAAAGTTTTATGCACCGCCAGCGTCGAAACAGGCGTTCCCCGCTGGCTTAAAGGACAAGGCAAAGGCTGGATAACCGCTGAATATGGCATGTTGCCCAGAGCCACCCACACCCGCAACCAACGAGAAGCCACCCATGGCAAGCAATCAGGACGCACCCAAGAAATTCAGCGACTCATCGGTCGCAGTTTGCGTGCCATGGTAAATCTGGACAAATTGGGTGAAAACACCATTTATGTTGATTGCGATGTCATTCAAGCCGACGGTGGCACACGCACCGCCAGCATCACAGGGGCGGCCATCGCCGTGATTGATGCCATTGAAAACATGCAACAACGTGATGGCAAAAAACAACTCAAAACCGACCCCTTATTAGGTTTGGTTGCTGCCGTTTCAGTGGGCATTAAAGACGGAGAAATCTTGCTTGATTTGTGCTATGAAGAAGATTCAACCTGTGAGACTGACTTAAATGTGGTGATGACCCAAAAAGGTGAGTTCATCGAAATTCAAGGCACAGCAGAAGAAAAACCCTTTAACCGCACACAAGTAGATAACATGTTGACAATGGCAGAAGCTGGCATCGCCCAACTGATTACCTTGCAACAACAAACATTAAATTGGTAAAGCAGTACATTGGTAAAGCAGTACATTGGTAAATTCATACTAAGATTAAGGAAAACATCGTGCTACAAGTCACAGACAGCGGGGTAAATATCACCCTATCAGGGCAAAGTAACCATCAAGGCAATGGGTTATTTTGGTTTGCATCAGCATTGCTGATTGGGGCGGTGGCGGTTGCCATGGCGATGAGCCTATTGCCAGAGCGTCTTGCCATGACTGCCCTGGCCATCTTAGTGGTGGGGAGTTTTGTGTTTAATTGGTATCGGCAAAAACAGCAAGTCAGTAAAGACATTCTTATCAGTCAAGGTATGTTGGAAGTCCGCCCCGGTGTCTTTCACTACACGCAAGCAGGGCAAAGAAAACGCCTTCTCGTCAAAGAAGATGACCAAATCATGCTAAAAGGCAAACAGCTGTTGATTTATGAGCCAAATGGGGGGTTGGCATGCCAAGTCATGGGCTTTGACGATGCCAAAGAAGCCAAAGTCATGCAACAAGTGTTGCAAGGGCAACGACCCAACAAACGCCATGTCAATATAAAAATGCAGTCTGACGAACAGCATGGGTAAAATCAGAACTAACAGCCATCATTCATCTGATTTGGCATTTATCATCTAAGCTTTTGCTTTAACAGCTCAGCTTTAAAACGGCTTAACTTTAAAACGGCTCAGCTTTAAAATGGCTTAACAATGACCAACATCACAATGCCAATTAATAAAAAAGTTGGCAACTCATTAAACCATCGCCAAAACACATGCGATTTTAGATGGGCGTTACCAATCAGGCGTTTGCGATAATGACCACACACCAAATGATACACCGTCAGCATGACCACCAAAGTCAGCTTGGCATGTAGCCAATATTGGGTTTTATAGCCGTCCCAACCGAGCCAAACCATCAACAAACCCAGTACCCACGTCATCACCATGCCAGGGGTCATGATGCCACGATATAACTTGCGTTCCATGATTTCAAATCGTTCATGGCTGATGCCATCATCACTCATGGCATGATAAACGTACAGTCTTGGCAGATAAAACAACCCTGCAAACCAAGTTACCATGGCAATGACATGAAAGGCTTTTATCCAATTAAAGTATTCCATATGATACCATTGACTTCCTCCCCACGCTAAAGTGCGGGGATTCCTGCTCCCAGACGGTCAAGCCCGACCGCAAGCCTAAGATAGTGGCAACCGCCCGTACGACACACCGTACATCTTAGGTTCTTATTTTAAGTTAATCTTACCGTTAGGATTGTCATAGACACAAATTAACTTAAGTGTGTGTTTGGAAACGTCTTACCAGTTAAGTTACTGCGTACTCGCAATTTAGTCTTAACTTAACTGTGGAATGTAAGACATTGAATATAGTGAGATGAGTATAGCAAAACTTATCGCATTTAACAATTACCTTATATCCACCGCCCAAAGTCGCAGGTTTACGGCAACAGCGGATAACACGATGAGTAAATCTAATGTGATGTCTCTTTTATTGTGGATAGGCATGTCAACTCAACCATGTTGCCATGTTGCCATGTTGCCATGTTGCCATGTTGCCTAGCATATTATCATGTTGCCATCGCATCAATGACAGTAACCTGTTTAACAGGCATGGCAACCAGCCCAAGCTCACGCATCATGCGGTCATCATTGGCTTGACTGGCATTACCCGTGGTCAATAGCTTGTCTCCATAAAAAAACGAATTTGCCCCTGCCATAAATGCCAACGCCTGTTCAGCATCAGATAGATTCTCACGCCCTGCTGACAAACGAACATAACTGGTTGGGCAACAAATGCGAGTCACTGCAATGGTGCGTATCCACTCAATCACCGACAACTGCCCTTCTACCAAAACCCTATCTCCCAGTGGTGTGCCTTTAATAGGGACAAGCAAATTAACAGGAATAGATTCAGGTGGTTTTGGCATTTTTGTCAGCTCAAGCACCCAATCAATGCGGTCATCTCGACTCTCACCCATGCCCACAATACTGCCACTACACACATTCATGCCTGCTTGACGCACATAATCCAATGTCTGCAAACGCTCATCATAACTTCGTGTGCGGGTAACTTGGTCATAATAAGCACGAGACGTGTCTAAGTTATGGTTATAGTAGTCTAGCCCTGCTGTGGCAAGCTGTTCTGATTGTGCTTGGCTCAACATGCCAAGCGTCATACAAGTTTCAAGCCCTAACGCTTTAACTTCTTTAATCAGCTCCAACACATAGGGCATGTCCTTATCGCTGGGGTGTTTCCATGCTGCCCCCATACAAAAGCGAGATGACCCTGACGCTTTGGCTTGGCGTGCTTTTTGTAGCACCGTCTGTATGTCTAAGCGTTTTTGTGCCACCAAACCTGTGCTGTCTCGATGATGCCCTGATTGTGAGCAGTAGCCACAGTCCTCTGGGCAATTGCCTGTTTTAATCGACAACAAGGTGCTGATTTGTACCCTATTGGCAACAAAATGCTGGCGATGCACCGTCTGAGCTTGAAACAACAAATCCATCAACGGCAAATCAAACAACTGAGCAATCTCTTCTCGTGAAAGAATGGACGCTTGTTTTGGCTGGCTTTGAGTGGTGGTCATTGTGCGATGTCCCTATAAAAATCCCTATAAAGCACTGATTTGATGTCTATTTTTTTAGGCGGCTGACCAATTTACCCAACACATCGTTGGCAATTTGTCCTGCTTGATGAGCATAAGGCTTGGCTTGGTCTAGCAGTGGCTTGGCTTGCTCAACATAAGGTTTTAGAGCGTCTGGCACATCGGGTATGGCAAGTTTTGCTACCTTAGCAAACCATAACATCAACCCATAATCACCTTTAACACTGACATCTTCATTGTCAATGGCGGTCATAAAAGCACGCACATCACCTTTCATCAACAGCTTAACACCTGTCATGCTGTCCTTAAAATCCACCGTCAAATCAGCATCTTCTGCTGTGCCTTGTTGCTGACTGACCTGCCCATTCTCAAAACGAAACACCCGCACCACACCATCGGCATCACTGCTAAACACAATGGTATGCGACACATCAGCCAACAGCTCAGCAAGCTCATCATTTGCTTGGGCATCAGGGTTTTGGCTAAAATCTTGGCTAAGTTTTTGTAGTCGCCAACCCAAGGTATAAAGTAGCACATCAAGGGGATTGGACTGTACAGGAATGAGATTGGGTAACATAAGATATCCTAACTGATGATAAAAAGGGGTAATTAAGAAAGGGTGATAAAGTGAACTAAAATCACTAAAATAACAAACTTGCATAGCCTAACATATTTATTTGCCCCATTAAGGCAATTTTTTTGTGTGATTTGTTGCAATTATCAAATCATTTGTTATAATACCGTCCCTACAACACAGAGCAAATCCCTAGCACAGATTTGATGATGCCTTTTTAAAGCATCACTCTTGTGTGGCTGATATTTTTATGTTTGAATGTTTTTATATAAAACACATTTTTATATAAAACACATAAAATAAGACATAAACATCAGTAAACGGTGAAGTGGGTGAGTGGCTGAAACCAGTTCCCTGCTAAGGAACCATACGTATTACACGTATCGAGGGTTCGAATCCCTCCTTCACCGCCATTTATGTTAGACCAGCATTTTTGCCAAAAAATGGTTGACAATGACATATTTATCGTTATAATTGCCAACCATCATTTATGAATGTTGACAAATATGCGCCCGTAGCTCAGTTGGATAGAGCGTCTGGCTACGAACCAGAAGGTCGGGAGTTCGACTCTCTCCGGGCGCGCCATTTGTAGACATCAATTTGACAATGATTAGACTGATTAACTGCCCATCTTATGATGCTTGGCAGTTTTTTATGTTTGATGGTTTTTATCACTCGTTACTGTAAACCCACCCACGTCAGAGAGTGGATATAAGGCAACGTGTCTATCACATCTTAAGCCACGTCTTAAGCTGTTTTCCATTGATTAGACCAACAATATTGAATAATTGAATAAAAGGTAATGTCAATATAAACCAACCTCATGAAAATACTCAAGCGACGCATCAAAGACACTGCCCTCATCGTGGTCGGTAAAACACCGCTAAACAGTGTTTTGCCAAAAAGACAAAGAAAAATTAAGTCATGGCTACATTGGGTAATAAGCTGTTTTTTTGGCTAAATAACGCACTAAAAACCATATCCAGCGTTTGTATGCTAGGTTCTTGGTTTTTGAGTTTGGCTCTTGCTCGCTCTGCGTCTATGAATGCATATTTAATAGCCATTGGGCTTGCTCCACTCACCAACATCTCTTGTAGATACGCTTGTATCTCTTCTTCACTGTGAAGATAGTCCACCACATCATAAGGTTTTGTTGTCATCGTCTGTACTCTCATCTAAATTAACAAGAATGCTCTTGGCGATTCTAATGTCTTTTTGTTGCTGTCGCTTACTGCTTTTGTCGCCACCATATAGCATAAATACTACCTTGTTGCCATGAATAGTATAATACACTCTGTAGCCAGCACCAAAATGAAACCTAAGCTCACTCACATTATCGCCAACGCCTTTTGTGTCGCCAAAAAAGCCATCATATTCAATTCTTGATATGCGTGCTTGTATTACTGCTCTTGCTTGTATGTTTTTAAGATTATCAAACCAATCATCAAACTCATTTGTCCTTTCAATCTCAAAAGCTCTGATGCGGTTGTCTTGGTCTGTACTGTTCATGATTTATCACTCGTTACTGTAAACCCACCCACATCAGAGAGTGGATATAAGGCAACGTGTCTATCACGTTTTAAGCCACGTCTTAAGCCACGTCTTAAGCTGTTTTCCATTGATTAGACCAACAATATTGAATAATTGAATAAAAGGTAATGTCGGTATAAACCCACCCCATGAAAACACTCAAGCGACGCATCAAAGACACTGCCCTAATCATGGTCGGTGATGTAAAAACCGCCCAATTTAACAGCAAACCAAGTTAACAGCAAAAAAGGCAAACTGACCAAGTTGGTGTACAATGTAGGTTGGTTTGAACTCAAACGACAATTGACTTATCAATGTAAGAACGTTCTTTACGTAAATGTAAGAACGTTCTTTGCGGCCTGGCTTGACCATCTTGTAGAAGAAATCCCCAAACGATGGGAGGAAGTCAAAACCTGATTTCTAACGTCTTATTATCTCGTCTTATTATCTCGTCTTATTATCTCGTCTTATTATCTCGTCTTATTATCTCGTCTTATCATCTGCCAACAAGTAAGCATATCCTGACTGCCAATCAGGGTATTGTAGCCATGCTCTAGGAATGTTGCTATGAATGCGTTTTCCTGTCATGTTTTGATATTGGGTAGGTGTTTGATGGTCTGTTGTGTCTGGGTCATTGCCATGGTTTGTATCGAAATGGCTTGTATTGACATGGTTGGTGTTTGAATTTTTCACTGAATTTTTCACCAAGCAGTGTTTTAACCATGTCATCAATTCTGCCCTACTCACTGGGGCGTAATCACTTGCCAAGTATAACGGTTCTGGCTTGGCTAAGGTTAGCACGTTGACCACCACGGTAACCAAATCACTGTCCATGATGCGGTTTGTCCAATGAATTGACCCATTGCTTTCGTCATTGAGTGACTGTTTGGCTTGTTCAATCAAGCGCCTTCTTGTTTTGCCATAAATGCCACTGGGTCTGATGATAACGGCTTGGTCTTTGAATGCCTGCTGTAATGCCTGTTCTGCTTGTAAAATATAAGCAGACCCTGCATGATTAGGCACTTTGGGTGTGGTCAACACATCAACCCATTCACCATCATCTTGTCCATAGACTCCTGTTGATGAAATGAACACCACCCGTTCAAGCTTGGGCAATGCCATTGCCATGTTTGCCAGATGCTTGGCGACAGCAAGATAGGCATCACGGTAGGCATTGGCATCATAACGGTCAGGAGTAATGATGATGGCAATGTGGGTAAAGTCAGCAAGTACCGTGGCATCAAGCGTCAACGCATCGGCTTGAATGTGTTTGGCATTTTGATGCAACTCATAATCATCACGATGACGACGTGCCAACCCTGTTACCAAATAACCTTTTTTTGCCAAATCATTGGTTACCGCCAGCCCAATACCACCTTGACCAATGATAAGGTATTGCGGTTGATAATCGGTAGCTGTGGTTTTTTGAGAATGGTCGTTTTTTTGAGAACGGTCGTTTTTTTGAGCAAGCTGATGCTGTGTGTCTGTCATGGTTAATTTCAACTATTTATACGTACAAGGGTTATTTATAGCCATCATCATTCAAACAACCTCATTTAGACAATATCGCCACTTCATGAATGTAGTTTTTTAAGTCGGCTTCTGACTCTGCCAACAGCTCATCATCTTGTAAATACTTGGCATATTCAATCCATAATAACAGCTGATATAGACTGTTTCGCTCAACCACATAAAACTGCTTACCAAATTGCTTGAGCGTGGATTCGTCATTGATGTTTAAGCGGTCATACCACGCATCAATTTTGTTCGCTTGCTCTGGCGAGAAGCTTAGGGCAAATAATCCATCTATCAGTTCATCACGATTTTCTTCGGCCATCATTTTGCCAATACGTTTAATTTGGCGGTTGCGTGCTGAGCCATCAGGCAAATCAGCTAAGGCATTAAGCTCAGCCAATAAGAATTCACTGACGGTCAGTTTTTTGAGTTGTTTTTTGGATAAATGGGCAAGCGGTTGGGCAAGTTGTTGCAAGCGTTCGTGGGCTTTTTTTTGTTCGGTGCGTGAAACACGCATGTCCATTTTTGACCAATCAATCATAAGATACCTTATAT